>JAEEGK010000717.1_pt1 | contig 82646 bp, 64 predicted proteins | sample 8958771 | NCBI WGS metagenome assembly JAEEGK01 (sample SAMN16246547, study PRJNA631951) | gut metagenome | biome: gut microbiome; feature: rumen; material: SC-attached | host: Bos | place: Iran: Karaj | collected 2018-10
TAAGGATAATCTCTGGGGACTTAATGATTACATTCCACAATTAGTGGAAGTGAAGAAGCCTGAAGATAGTTCAAAAGTCGCTGATTTACCTACTTATGAAATGCTTCAAAAACCTACAGAGCATTCATTGTTCGAAAGACGTTATCTGGCGCCTTCAAAGATTGATAGTTTTGCAGGCTACTCTTCTCATCAGAGATGGAACGAGAGAGGCAAGAAACTCGAAGATAAAGATTGGGGTAAAGACTATGCTACCATAGGGTCATGCATCCATGATATTTTTGCAGTTTATCGTCCTGATGCAGCAGATGAGAACCATCGGGTAGCAGTCAATATTATTGGAGGCTATGGATTGGCAGACAAGATGGTAGGTCATGCAGACGCAATACTTAGTTCAGCCAAGTGGCTTTACGATACGCTTCAAGCTCATTTCCCTCAAACTGACGCAGATGTCAGAAGAACAGAATATCCTTTCCAACTGACATTGGAATCAGGTCAGACTGTGCGTGGTGAGATGGATTTACTATGGTTCTATACTGATGAGAAAGGAAAGCATTGTGTGTTGGTTGACTATAAATCGTATGAGGGCTTCGAGATGGATGAGCATACCAAGAAGTACTATCCTCAATTGTCAGCCTATGCTAATGCACTGCACCAGTCGGGTATTGATGTAACCCATGCTCTCCTCTATTATCCGGTGCATGAAGTGATTCACGAACTGAAAGTCTGAAATAACTCTATACTCTGCGGAATGTGGTCAAAATTGGGATTCCGCAGAGTATACGCATTGATTTAACTATCATTCATGGTCTTCGTTCCACCTGTCGAGAATCTCGCGGAGTTCTTGGGGGAGCTTATCGTAACAGGCTGCGGCGATGTCTTCGGGTACCGGAATGGTGGCAGCAGCGATGTTGCCGGCTATGCAGGCCATGGTGTCGGTATCGCCACCAAGGGAGATGGCACGGATGGCGGCATCCATGAAACTATCGGCTTCAAGAAAACAGATAATGGATTCGGGCACGCTCTTGTCGCAGGCAGTCTCGAACTGATAGTCAGGACGTATCTCGTCAGTGGTGCGGTTCAGGTCGTAACCGAAGGTCTGCTCGATATACGACTTGATGTCGGCTTTCGGTTTACCGGTCCTATTAAGGAAGATAGCAGCTGCAACTGCCTGGGCTCCACGGATGCCTTCTTCGGAATTGTGCGTGACTTCTGCTGTGGTCTTCGCCAGTGCCAGGCATTCATCGAGCGATTTTGCATACCAGGCCACCGGTGCTACGCGCATGGCACTTCCATTGGTAGTAGCACCATAGGGAGTGCGGTCATCGGAGTCCACCCATTTACGGAACTTCCTACCAAAGGAGTAGACACGATAACGACTTCCGAAATGCTTGAAAAGGTCGATGAGCGATTCCTTGTTGTGTTCAGGATCATCCATCAGCCACTTGGCAACGGCCATTGAGAGAATGGTGTCGTCGGTGTAGTTCATGCTCTTGAGTACTTTCATCTCTTTTTTGCCAGCGAGTTTCTTCACTTTCTGCTTGTCTTTCTCCAGTTCGTATTTGGAGCCGAGCACTTCACCACAAATACCACCGATGAGTCCGGTAAGAGGGAGTTGTCCGGGGACAGTTCGCTCCATACGTTCCACGGTGATGCGACCGTCGGTTTCCTGGTGGAAACGGAGCACACCACCCAGCCAGTTGATGTATGCACTATTAAGCAGGTTGACATCAGCAGGCTCACCAAGCAACCATTTCAGCCATTCGGCATACCATAGGCAACTACCATGCGAGAGCTCCTTCTTACGGGTGGGAGGGGCGCCATAACGACCTGTCAAGAAGTCGTTCTCGATAAGTCTGGGATTGTTGAGGTAGCCATTCCCGGGGGCAACAATCATGGCCTGAGCTTTGGCTGCATCAGGGCTGTCGTCGAAATGAGCCATCAGTGCTGCAGCTTCGATACTGCCGAAGTGTATTCCGGCAATGTCGATACCGATGGAATCATCTGAGGTGAAACGGTCTGTATACACAGGTACCTGAGATGACAAAGAGAGAGAGCCGTAGAGCTCGAAATCGTCTTGGAAATGGGCTTCGTCGCGTAAGGCCCCTTTTGCAATACCACCTTTGTTAATAGGGTCGTTGGGGTTGGAACCTAGCGCCTTTTCGCCATAGTGGGCAGTAAACACACTCATCTTGTAGAGCAGGTCGATGGAACCCAGAGGCGAAGCGATATCAGTACGGATGATGACTACGGGCAGACGTCCAGGCAAGCGTCCGAGTATGTCGCGACAAAGGGCTTCTTCGCGAGGGGTAACAAGCACAACAAGGGCACAGTCGGTCTGTGGATGCTTGTCGCTCTTGATGAAGTTGGAGAGGGCCATAAAACGCCCGTGACACTCATCGCGGAAGTCGGAGATGACGCAGGAAGCCAGTCCAGCTTCGGTCATGTTGCTCTCCATCTTATGGGCTACAGGTTCGCCATACGATCCGTAAAGGACGGTAAATTGCGTAATCTGACTGAGCGAGGGCGGAGTGATGGTGCCATCGACGGTGCGATAGGTGAAATTGTCTTCGGGTTTGTCGGAGAGGGTCAGTTTGCTGACAAAGTCGGTATCACCAGTGAAGGCTTTATATAATAAGGAAAAGTACGCGAAGGTGCCATTCACACTAATGAATCCACCGGGGAGATCGAACGCACGGTTGACAAGACCAGTGGGACATGCTTTCTTGAAACGTTTCATATTGTCGTTCTCTTTGTGCTGCATGGTGAAGGCACAACTATAGGAAGGGTTTACACGAGCCATGCGATTGGCGATGTATTCCGCATCCTGATTCTTCAGCGACTTACTGATGAGGAGCAGTTTGGCGTTGCGCAGGGTATCGTCAGAAAGAGAGTTGGCTTGATAAGGGGTCACGACTCTGCCCAGCCCGCAGTTGGTTCCGTAGAGGAGTGCTGCATAAGCGGCTGAAGAATGGGAACCACCATGCCCCATGGCGATGAGAGGGCGTTCGGGCTCATTGAAAAGGAACTGGCGCAGAGGTTCCACATCGGTCTGTTCTGCCTGTTCAATGTACTTGCGGGTGTCTTTCAACAGCTCACTCATCAAGGGTTTTGCAGCTTTTTTACGATTCATAAAGGCTATTTATTAGTCAAACAGTTTGAAAGATTTGTTTTATATTGCAAATTTACAAAATGTTTTCATAAGAACAAATTTCTTATACATATAATTCCTGATTTTTGTATTCGTAAAATCCCTATTTTTGCAAACGAGAGAGGATATAATGTGTTTAATCATATAAATTGCAGGTATGAAATTTGAGGAATATGTAAGACTTGGGGAGCATCATGATGTGATGGAAGCTATGACCTTGCTGACAAAGGCATATATCAATATGTGTGGATACAGCCTTGGCTACAGGACGGTTGTTTATTGCGCAGGAGAAGCTTGGCAGGAAAGGTTAGCTTGGTTAGATCTTCCTTTATCTGAAATGGCAAGGAAAGAATCGCTCGTTACCTTGATGCCCTATATTGCCAATGAGTATGATCCCGAAATCTATGATGAATATGATATTACAGGAATGAATGAAGAAGAGCTAATGGCTGGATGCAAACAGGCAATAACCGATAAGGAATTTGATGAAGCAACCATTGAGGTGCTCTGCTGGGGGATTATGAAAGCAACTGAAAAAAAGAAAGAGCTGACACAAGAAATCAAAGCAGATGCACCAGACGGCACACATCTCAAAGGTGTTCTCACTGAGCAAAGATGTGGGTGTACCTCTGTGACAATGACATCACCCTACAATAATCTTAGAGCATTGACAATTGAATTGGAGCGGGATGCCAGACAACTGCTTATTAAAGCCTACGAAGACTTTCAAAAACTACGTAGAGAGGAGGAAAAGATACGGGCATTATACCCCCAATATCAAGATGAACTTAGAAATTGTAAGAATGAGTCTGGTTGGAAGAAGTATACAGTATTTAATAAGGTATATGGACAGTTGGTGGATGATACTGTTATTGTTTCTCCTGAAAAATGGTTTTTTGAATGGTTTGGGCTGGAGTTTTGATTTAGAATAAAAAGAAAACAGTAAAAACATAATTGACAATGGAAAAGAAAGTAATCATTTATCTGCATGGCTATGGATCAAGCGGGGAAAGTAGTACGGTGAAACATCTCAGGAAAATAATGACCAAGTATGAGGTGCTGGCTCCAGATATTCCTGTGATTCCTGCTGAAGTGGCCATCGAATGAACAATAAGATCCTTGAGGAGGTTATACTGCCATTTGCAAAGAGACTGCTTGAGGGTATATATGAATCAACATTTTGGAATTGTCCTAAGTTGGAAAACAAATAACAAAACAATGAAATAATTATGGAAAAGATATTTAAGAAAGTAAACTACTCTGAGTACGAGGGAAAGTACGATGAGCATCTAAAGGAAAGAATGGAGAAGGAGCCCGAGAGCATTGACATCGAAACCATGCGGGCCAATCTTTATGGTTATACGTTCACGAAAGAATATGCCGACGGAGAGATTCCTGACGAATTTTCGATGGACTATTGGGAGGAGTATTCTTTTGAAAAAGACCTTCTTGATGATTCTGTCGAAATTGATCTCGACTCGATTCTCCACGAGATAGAGCAACCATTGCGTGAGAAGGATCCCAGTCCATATTTTGATGTGTCACCTCAAGAGGAATTGCTTCTTAAAGCCATTGACAGTACAGGCGACGGAAAGACGCCGGAAACGGCATTGTGCGTGATTGACGTTCACCAAGAGTATGAGTATATTCAGAGGGTGGTCAGACTCTTTGTTTCGCGACTTGTTGAGCAAAGCGTGGTAAACGGGATTGACTGTCTGACATTCGAAAACAAAAGAGGCGAAATTGAAAAGGTCTATTTTGACATCAGTCGTCGTTTCGATGTAGGGTATCCCTATAAATGAACTACTTGGCCGTCAGATACTGAATGAACGTGAAGGCATCATCGGGAAGTTTGTATTCCAACTTTCCAGTGTCGCGGAGTTCCATGAGGAGGCGGCCAAGGAGGTTGGGGCCAACGAAGTTGTCGCCTTGCAGTTTCACACCCCATGCATCAGGATTCTTCTTCGTAAAGGCGGTTTGGTCCTCAACGATGAATTTTCCTTTCGAGCGTTCTAGTTCTTGACGAAAAGTCTCGCTTTGCTCGTACTTCTGCGTCAGACAGAACTTCATGGCATCAATAATCATCTGGCCCCAGTCTTCACGGCGATGTGTCTTTTCCCAATGCTTCGCTGTCATCTTGGGATTACCTTTCTTATAATATATAGCTTTGACAGGCTCCTCGTCCTTGAATTTCATCAATTGGAAGAGGCGCTCACTGGTATCGAAAGTGACACCTTCGACAACGATGGGAGTATGTCCAAAGTTACTGAAGATGCCCCATTCCTCGTCAATCTTATAAATTCTGACGCATTGATCAGCAGGATAAGATTGCAGGCCCCAGTATTCAGGGTAGTTCACGCGAATAAAATCGGCTATGCTATAGAAACTCATTGCTGATGATGGTTAAAAACTGTCTAATGGGATTTGCATAATCCGTTCCCGCTCGGTCATTTGCAAGCAAACTTGCATGACACTCGCTTAACCGCGGATTTCTTTCTCAGAACCTTCGATGAGTTGGAACTTCTTGGGGTCGAGTTCTACCTTATCGATGCGGACAATACGAATCTTGTCGATGTTGAGGACGACGCGGTTAGTCAGTCCGTCGGGCTTGGCCTGAGCTTGTGGCCATGCATAATACTCCAAACCAATCTCCCTGAAGAACTTGGAGGCCGCCTTCTCAACATCGACACCAGAAGTATTGACCAATTTTTTCACAGTACCTTGGTTGCCCATTGCACGATTCCCAACGTATTTGCGGAAGAATTTGCCAACAGCTCTGGCTTCCTCAGGAATCTTCTCGCCAAGTGCCTTCTCCGTTCTTTCGATGATGGACGGATGAACAGGGCGGGTAGAGAACAAATGATTGTCGTCCGTCAAATCGGGAATCTCCAGGGTATAGACGTAGTAGTTCTTGTTCTCAGGGCGCTTCTTGTTGTAGGCATAGTGAGCTGCAGAGGTATATGACTCTGTGACATATGTGCCAAAACCAAATTTTGCTTTCCCATCACCTTCAAGGGCGTGGGCTATATCGAACTGCTTGAAAAGCACTGACGTGCCGTGATAGAATGTTTCCATATGAATGATTGGTTTGTTTGATTACTGCAAAGATATCCAATTTTTATTAAACAGACAAGAATTTATAGATATAATATTGATGTGTATATGCCTATTTGTTGTATCTTTGCAATATGATTAAGGAATTTCATATGCATGAATAAGGAAATTGAGCATTTGGTTAAATCATTAAGAGAGAAGGCTGCTGGGAAAACCTGTATGGGAACAGGCAACTACTCGTTTGATGTCATCACGAAACGGGAATACCCAAACGGATTCGTCGTAGGCAAACGAAACAAGTTTGAAGAGAGAATCCTGAAAATGGAGATTGGAAACACCTGTGGCAACGTGATGACGATGCTTCCCTACCTTGGCGTGAAGACTTTCCCCGTGGCCAAGTTTGATGTCTCGCCTCAGGGCTATCAGATGAAACGCGACTTGAAGGCCTATGGGGCTGATGTCAGATGTGTCAGCAATACACTTGATGGCGCCACCACCATCCTGCGTTGTGTCCACAAACTTGATGAGCAGGGCAAACCATCAATGTCGCATAAAGGCTCAAGTGCAGGAAAGCCATGGACGGGCCCCTCAGCACGTCCAGCCAGGAAATATCTCACTACCAGGAACGGAGAGGTGGACTCATTGGTGGACTCAATGGACTTCACACCCGATGTATTCTTCTTCGACGTGGCACAGGCAGGACACAGGATCTTAGCCGAGAAACTGCGTGAGAAGGGGACGCTGGTATATTTCGAGTGCGACTCCGACGGTCACAGAATTGAGGATGATAAGAGACGACTGGCTACCTACAGGTCTTTTCTGAAGTGCGTTGATGCCAGCGATGTGGTGAAAATGTCGGGTGAGTATATCCAAGATTTGTCGTTTGCCGATGCCTATCAGGATAAACTCTTTGTCCAAACATTAGGCGCTGAAGGTCTTCGCTTCAAGTTGGGTGGAGGGCAGTGGATCAAGCTTGACCCCATCGTGAATCCCGATTATAAGGATTATGAGGGAGCTGGCGACTGGACCTCGACTACCCTGATTGCCGCCTTATGCAGCAGGGGAATGCTCAAGGTGAAAGATATGACAGAACAGAGTGTGCAGGAGGTGCTTACCATGGCACAGCAGATGGCCTCGTACAGTGTGGGATTTATCGGCAGCAAAGGACTGATTCATGCTGACGAGCATTTCAAAATGCAGGAAAACACCTTGGAGATGCCTCACTACACGAAAAAACTGATGTATCTGCATGGTTCTGCCTCGGCAGGCTATAGCCGTACGTCGATGGGAATTCTGAAATATCTTCCTAAGGACTGGCAACTGCTAATGCCGGACTGTCCGGTAGATGCAGAGGAATGCCTACAGATGCTGAAGGAACTGTGTGAACGGGAAAAGCCCGACCTCATCATTGGCAGCAGCCTGGGAGGATACTATGCCCAGATGCTCAGGGGGTATAAGCGCATCTGTGTGAACCCTGCCCTCGACATGTCGAATGACGCGGACGTGAAGGTGGGCAGGCATACATTCGTAGTGAACCGTGAAGACGGCATCCAGAAATATGACATCACGCCCGAGATACAGGAAGGTTACCGCAGACTGGAGGCTCACCAGTTTGAGGGCATCACAGACTTCGACCGCGAGAACTGCTACGGACTATTCGGTGATTATGATACCGACTACGGTCATTGCAAACCTGTCTTTGCAGAGCACTACAAACACATCTATACCTTCCCCGGAGGACACAAGATGGAATATGACGAAATTGAGAACTATCTCATGCCGTTGGTAAAGGAACTCATTAACAAATAACTATATAGTATGAACGTAAAGAACATTAAAATCATCGTAGGTGACATTACTACTTTAGAGGTAGATGCCATTGTTAATGCCGCCAACAAGACGTTATTAGGTGGCGGAGGCGTGGATGGTGCTATCCACAAGGCTGCAGGAAAAGGGCTTTTGGAAGAATGCAGAACACTTGGCGGCTGCGAGACAGGGCAAAGCAAGATGACAAATGCCTACAATCTTCCATGCAAGAAAGTAATCCATACGGTGGGACCTGTATGGTATGGTGGCAACCATAACGAAAGAGAACTCCTGGCATCTTGCTATGACACGGCAATGAAACTTGCAGAAGACAATCATCTGCGCAGCATTGCTTTCTCTTGTATAAGCACAGGTGTCTACGGATTCCCGAAGGCAGAGGCAGCCCAAATAGCCATACAAGTGCTGACAAAGCATATTGAAGAGGGTTTTGATGGGGAGGTCATCGTCTGTTGCTTCACAGATGAAGATGCAAAATATTATTGCGGGAAATAGATACCAGGTGGATAAAAACAAAGGGCTGTGTAGTCTTAACGACAGCACCGCCCTTTGTTCGTTGTGTGGCGTGAGTTATCTATATGCCATTCATGCCACTAAATGCCCGAGAAGAAGCCTTGACTTGCGGTAATTGCGGACCTTGTCGAGACTGCGCTCACGAATCTGACGGACACGCTCGCGGGTGAGACCCATGCGGAGGCCTATATCGTCGAGACTGCGCTCGGGGCACCCGATGCCAAAGGTCTGTATGACAATCTGACGCTCGCGCTCGCTCAGCACTTCGCCCAGCACCTGCATGAGGTCGGCGCACATAGACTCGTGGTCGACGGTACGGTCGGCAGCATAGTCTGACGACGAGGCAAGGGAATCGGCCACGGTGGTGTCGGCATCGTCGGTGACTGGGGCGTCGAGGCTGTTGACACGGGCCTCCGACTGTATGGCCTTCTCGATTTTGTCCACCTCGAGGGAGATGATTTCGCTGAGTTCCTCGGCGGTGGGATTGCGCTGATGCTGCTGTATGAAGTCGTTGGTGGCTTTCCTGATTTTGTTGCTGACGGCTACCTGGCTCTGGGGGCGGCGCACGATGTTGCTGTACTCTGCCAGTGCCTGCAGGATGCTTTGGCGAATCCACCAGATGGCATAGGAGATGAACTTGAAGCCACGGGTCTCGTCGAACTTCCCGGCGGCGGTGATGAGTCCCAGGTTGCCTTCGTTGATAAGGTCGGGGAGCGGGATGCCCTGGTGCTGGTATTGCTTGGCAACGGAAACCACGAAACGGAGGTTGGCAGTGACGAGCTGCTCTTTAGCCTTGTCGCCGGCAGCTCCGCCTTTCCTGATGGTCTGTGCGAGCTCTACTTCACGGTCGGGGCTAATCATGGGCACACGGTTGATTTCGACGAGGTAGCGGTCGAGCGACTCGTCTTTGCGATTGGTGAAATTCGGGTTAATCTTAAATTGCTTCATTGATTTGTTAACTATGTTTTTACTATTGGCTTGGCGCAGTGGCGCTTGGGGTGTTTGCTGCTAAGATGTTGTTTTCTACATAAGGGGGGCGGGATTTTTATAGGTATAGTTTTAGGAGTTCAGAGTTCAGAGTTCATAGTTCAGAGTTTGGGAGTTTACTGATTTTCATAGTTATTTGGGGGGATGAGCCAATATAGATTTATGCAAAAACTGTGCCAACGGTGGGGTGACACAAAAGTAGTCGTAATGGAAGGCGACCACTACGACTATCTGGCAGGGATAACAAAAGCTGCGGGACTATGGATTGACCTGGCGGCCCAGCATGCGGTTGAGATGGGTCTCGAGAATGTGGAACGACGGTCCCACCATGGGGCCGTGGCCATGGCCGTCGAGCTCGTAGAGATAGGTCTGCTGGTGGCCTACGAGCTTCATCATGCGGGCCAGGTACTGGTTCTCGTCGTAGCGGCCGAAGAGCTCGAGCTCGCGGTCGCCGCAGATGAGCACGAACGGCGGACAATCCTTGCGCACCCAGTAGATGGGGGCATACTCGTCGATGGTGACCTGCAGGGGCGAGAGGCCTTGCATCTTGCGCACGTTATAGTGGGTGACGGCCTGTCCGCTGAACGGCACATACATCATCACGTCGTCGGCATCGGTGTCGTAGGCCCTGAGCCACGCCTTGTTAAGGCACAGCAGCATGGCAATATAGCCGCCGGCGGAATGGCCCGAGACGACTATCTTGCGGGGGTCGCCGCCATATTCTGTGATATGCCTGAACACCCAGGCCACGGCCTCGGCCGAGTCGTCGAGCGTCTCACGAACGGTGACCTTGGGCAGCAGGCGGTAGTTGACGCCCACCACCACGAGCCCTTTTTCCTTCAGCTGCTGCGGAATCTCCTTGTTGCCCGCCTCAAGGCCGCCGCCGTGGAACCAAACCACCACGGGACAGTCGCTGATGCCAGTGGGATGATACACGTCGAGCTTCAGCCGTTCCTTGGCATAGGCGTCGGTCTTGCGGGTGTAGCTGATGTCGCTAACCTGAACGTAGGTCTGTGAGCTGATGCCCGAAACTGCCAGGCATGCCACAACGAAAGTCAATAAAAGTTTTTTCATCATATCTGTTTTGCTGCTAATACAAGGAACATATAGTGAGACGAACCGCCGCCCAGCACGTATTCGGTCTGCTGCCAGAGGAAGGGGAAGCTGAGCAACTCGGGGAAATCGGGACGGATGAGCGCGGTGCCCGAGACCACGCCGCCGGGGATGTACGACCAGTCGGCACGGTTAAGTCCGTAGGCCACGGTGGCAGAACGGGCTCCCACACCCGAGGCAAACGACGAGGTGTTGCTGCCGGGATGACAGCCCAGCACGAAGTGGAGGGCACGGCCCACGGTCTCTTTCGGGAAAAGGCCGGGATAGGCATCAGCCAGGAAATAGTATTCGAAGCCGAAGCGCTGGATGTCCCATCCGGCTCCCCAGATGCTGGGGCGATAGGGCACGCCGTAGGGGGTCTCGGCAGAGAGTTTCTGCAGTTCGGCACGATGGGCGGCAAGGGCTGCACGGAAGGCGGCCGAGAAACGCTGCGAGCGCTTGTCGCGGGCGCGTTCCACCTGCTTGGCCACACGTGCCAGGAACCAGCCGCAACGCCCGATGCCGCGGGTGATCTGCTCCTGCTGGCTGAAGATGTAGTCCAGATAAGGCTGCTCGCCCGTCGACAGGTAGAGTTCGGCAGCGGCCTGCAGCTTGTTGCCTGCCAGCCGGCCTTCGGCCTGTGTGTTGCGATAGATGTCGGCAGCTATCTCGAGGCACTCGCGGCTCAGCTGATCGTTGAAGCCACGCAGCACACGTGCGGCTCCGGCCAGGTTGGCCGCCGTGGTCAAGGCCCGGCCGGGATTGTCCTCGGTGAATATCCAGCGGTCGTCGCGGTTGCCGGGCTGTCCGTCGGTCATGGCAGCAGCATCGCCCAGCATGGCATACTGGCGCAGACTGTTGCAGATGATGCCGCGATAGAGACGGCCAAGGGCCTGATAGGAGCGCACCACGGTGAGGGCGCCGTTCTCTACCTGCTGCAGTATGTCGTTCTTGCCGTCGGGCTCATGAATCTCAACGCTGTGGCGCTCGTGGTCGATGGCCGTCACGTCGATGTCGGGGTGGAACTGTTCGTAGGCCAGGGCAAGGATGTAGGCCTCGCCAGCCTGCGACTCCACGCGCAGGTCGAAGTCGCCGGCATCGTGCCAGCCGCCAATGTTCACCCCCGGCACGGGCTCGCCCTCGGCAAACTTCGAGAGTCCCGGACGCTGGTCGTAGCCGTCGATATGGTTGCCCACACGGGCCATCAGGGCATCGTCGAGGTGGCAGGCATCGTGCCATACGCGGTATTTCTCGGCCACTCGCATGTGGCACATCTGCACGGGCAGGAAGTATTCAACGACGGGCTGCCACACGCCACGGTCGTAAACATCGTCGGCAATGCGGAACACGCTCGACTTGGAGTCTTGGTAACATACCTGATAGAGTCCGGGCTGACGAACGTCGCTGAAATCGGCCGTCAGGTAGCGATAGCGCAGGAAGCGGCCCCATGGTTTCGGCTTCAGCGTGCTCACCACCGTCTCGCCCTGGGCATCGATGCGCACCAGACGGGCGTCGGCCACGGCCTCGTCGCGCGGGTCGGTCTCGATGACGGCCACCTTCTGCCCGCTGCACAGATAGCCCACCTGCGACGTCTGCACCACGGGCTGGTAGCGCCACGATGCGTCCACCTCGGGGGTAATCAGCCATTTCACGGCTCCCTTCGTGGCACCCTTGGCAATCTCGCTGCGCAGCACGAACCAGCCGTTGTTGTGGTTCATCCGGCCGTCGTAGAGTTTCAGGGTTCCCGTCAGCGACTCCACGGTCAGCTTCTGGCTCGCGTCGTCGGGGCGTGAGGTGAACTTGCGGCCCTCGGCATAGGGCAGGCCTATGATGTCGTCGGCACGAAGCGGACTGTAGCCCTCGCCGTCCAGCTGTGCCAGGTCGGCCTTCTGTCCGCGGCCTGCAAAGTAATCGCCGTCGTGCCGTCGGTTCGTCTCAAGCTTCAGCAGGGGGGAATTAGGCTGCTGGGGATAGATGCCCGTCTGGCTGTCCATCACCCAAGGCTTCCCGAAGAGCTCGCCGGGGAAAAATTCAAAGTTGAATCCCACCTTTCCCAGCAGGAAATCGGGCACGGGCTTGTCTATGTCGACCGTTACTGCGATGCCCCTGCCCTGCGGCTCCACGGTGACCACATAGGTGAACTGGTAGTCGGGATAAACCATGGGGTTGAAGCCCGTCAGATGGCGCGAAGAGTCGGGATAGCAGAGCGTGGTGACAATCTGGTTGCCGCGGGCCTCGCGCTTCAGCTGTTTCGGCACGGGCTGCCACTGTCCGGGCGTTGCCTCCAGTCGGATGTCGCCGTTGGTGGCTATGCGCTGTCCGTTCATGATGACGCACACGCCGCCCTGATGTCCCTCGGGGTAGAAGTCGCTGAAGGCCATTACGTCCGTTCCTCCGGCATTGAAATAGCCGTCGGCATTCAGTTGGAAAGTCTGTGCAGGGGCTGCCAGTGCCGACAGTCCCGCCAAAGCTGCAATTAGTGTTTTTTTAGTCATAGGTGAAATGGGGGGATGCCCCCCTTTGTAATTTAAGTTTTAGATATTATTGTATGTTTCTATTTCACGATGGCGTCGGTCTTCTTGATGAAAAGGAAGTCGTGGGCCGTCTTCAGCATGTAGTAGTTCTCGTCTTCGTCGAAGTCGTCGGCTATCACGGTGCCCTTCTTCACGGTGGTGAACAGCGGCAGCCCCTGCTCGTCGTCGGCATAGTTCTCGCCATAGATGGGCATGTTGTCTATGTTGGCAATAAGCACCGGTTTTCCATCTCCTTTATACCAAGTCTGATAACCCAGATATTTGGTGTAAACCCAGCCTGTGACACCCCAAACCGTTACCTTGCTCCAACTGTCGCCCTTGTCGCGCAGCACGCCGTTGCCCAGGCCGTGGAACACCCCATAGAGCTTGGTCAGCACCTTTCCCTTCATCGAAGGCTTGCTCCTGACGTTCAGGAATCCGTCATCAGAAGTGGCATAGCACACGGTGAACACCTCAGGCTGCTGGGCGCTGGCCGTTGAGAGCGTGAGGGCGATAAAAGCAAGACAAACCAGGATTCTTTTCATTTTCTTCTATTTCGTTTTATGAGCCGTGACGAAGTATCTTCGCTATTTTGATAGCAAAAATACGAAAAAAGTTTATAAAAACACCATGGAAACGCCCGTTTTACGGCTCCGCAGCCCTATTTTTACGTTTTTTTATCGCTTTTTCCCTAGTTTTATTGGAAGTTTAGAATATTCTTTATATATTTGCAGCAATAATTAACACTATTATTAACTTTAAAAAAGTAATCATTATGAAAAAGATTTTGTTAACGATGGCAGCCTTGTTTGTTGCAGTAACCATGAACGCACAGGGTGCAGGCAGTATGTTTGTTAAGCCTATGGCTGGTCTGACCTACTCTACAATTACCGATTCGGATGCTAAAATGAAGCTGGGTTTTGCTGCTGGCGCAGAGTTCGGCTACAACTTCACCGACAACATCACCTTTACCGGTGGTCTCATCTACACCATGGAAGGTGCTAAGGCTGATGATGATTATGTGGACTATAAAACTACTCTCGGCTACCTGAACATCCCCATCCTGTTCAACTACTATGTAGTTCCAGGCTTAGCCCTCAAGACAGGTATCCAGCCGGGTATCTTACTGTCGCATAAGACAGAAGTCGGCGATTACTCTTATTCCGGTACCGATGGCTTGAACACTGTCGACATCGCTGTTCCCTTCGGAGTATCTTATGAAGTATCAGACTTCGTGATAGATTTCCGCTACAACCTGGGTCTGCTGAAAATCGCGAAAGACGACGACAAACATAGTCGTTATGAAGAAGCTAATAAGGGAAAGAACAGCTTCTTCATGCTGACCCTTGGCTACAAGATTAACTTCTAATACAACAGTCTGGAAAAATAATATGGCGGCTTGCTTTTCTGCAAACCGCCATATTTTTATTGTTACCTGACGCCTCCGCCGAAGCCGCCGCCGGAAAAGCCACCGCCGCCTCCCCACGAGGAAGAGCCGCCACGGCCGGAGGCACGTGCCTCGCGCTCGGCCTTGCTCATGGCAGCACGCGTGGTGCTGGACTGCAGAGCGGAATAGATGGTGGGCAGCGTCATGTCGTCGGCCATCTGCTGGGCCACCTGGTCCATGTTGAAGTAGTCGGGATTGATTTTCTTCATGTCCTTGATGACCTGGTCGGCAATGCCGAAGAGGGTGGCATAGATCATGTAGTCTTTCCACAGGGCCACCTCGTGCACATGGCGCTCGTCGAGAAGCGAGAACTCCTTGAGGAACTTCTTCAGGCCGAACAGCTGGCGCACCTCGTCGAGCTGGTTGCGGTACTGATAGATGCTGGACTTGGTGTGGAGCGTCTGGATGAACGAGTCGGTGGCACTCTGGTTGTAGGAGTCACGCATCCACGACTTCAGTTCCTTCGGCTCGAGCACGGTGTCGCTGCCTGCCGCCTTCTGGAAGATTTCGTGTACCATCTGCAACAGCCGCGGCTGCTGTTCCTTGTCGGGAAGGTCGTGAATGACGAAGTTCTGGACGGTCTTTCCCTTGCTGTTCAAGGTCTTGTCGATGGTGATGGCTCCCTTGTCGACAAGCCGCAGGATGCAGGCGGAGAGCAGGTTGTTGTAGTCGGTGTTGAAATACTTATAGGCATTCTGCACGTCGTTGGCCCACTGGAGGTTGCCGTTGGCGGGAATGTCGCGATACCAGAGCAGGTTCTTGGTGACTTTCTTACGGGCGCGCCACACATAATAGAGGTAGCCGAAGAACAGCAGCAGCGGGAGGAAGATGAATACGAGCGCAAGGCCGATGAGCTCCCAGATGCTGGTGCCGTCGTCGAGCGAGTAGTCGCTGCCCTCGAAGGCTTCTTGCTCTACGGACTCGAAACTCGCGTCGGAGGTTACCGCAGGGGAGAACATTCCCTTGTTGAACCGTGCCATCACTATCAGGGCGCTGCCGCTGGTGAAGGGTTCGCTGGACTCGGCCACGATGGCTCCGTCCTGGAAGCGCACGTCGCCCCGGTAGCGGAAGCCCCAGATGGCGGCATTGTCCTCGGTGAAGCCCACGGCCGTGGAGTCGGCTACGACATTGATGGAATCGGTAGCTCCCTCGGGAACGATGGTCACCTTGACGTGCGACGGACGGGGCTTCATGCCTTCGGCCACGAACATGTAGTTGAAGCCGTCGGCATCGGAATAGCCGCGCAGCAGACTGGTCACCACATAGCTGGTGGTGTAGGTGCGGAAGCCGCTCTGGCCCAGTCCCCAGCACAGCTCGTAGCCGTCGTGCTTGCTGACGATGCCGCACTTGCCCTCTTTCCAGCTGCGGCTGCGGTCGATGTCCCAGCTGCCGATGTTCTCGAACTGGGCACCCGTCTCGTCGGTCACCTTCAGGTCGGTCACCTTGCTACCGTTCAGGTTTCCCAGCACGATGTAGCATTCGGTACCCTCGGAGTCGATGCTCATCTGACGGACCTCGGTGATACGGGCATCGCCGTTAGGGCACAACTCTACGCGGATGTTGAGGTCGTTGAGTCGCGGTCCGGCAAAAAGATTTGTTGCTGACACTAAAAGCATCAGCAACAAAATCAGTTTATTTCTTGAAAGCCTCATCGAGATTCGGATAATCTTTCTTTTGTTCGTCATCCACTTTCAGGTATTCCTTCTCGACGAAGTGCAGCACAGAAGCAACGATGTTGGACGGCCACTGGCGCACCATGCGGTTCATCTTGGTGGCTGTGTCGTTGTAGACCATACGCGACATACGTACATTTTCCTCATACTGCTTCATGCCGAGCTGTGCCTCCTTGTAGAGGTCGCTGGCCTTGAGCTCAGGATAACGCTCGAACACCACGTTCAGACGGCCCATCATCTGAGTGAGCAGGTCGCTCTGCTCGTTGATGGCTGCTGGTGTGTTGGCTGCCGTGCCATTGTTGCCGCCACGGGCCTGAACAGTCTGGATAATCGTTTCCGACTCGTGCTTAGCATACTGAGCAGCCGTCTTTGCCAATGCGATAACGGCATCGAAACGAGAGTTCAGCTGTACTTCAATCTGACTGAGTGCATTTTTGCACATCTCGTCGAGATTAACCAACGACCGCTGGGTCGTGATAAAATAGCCGCCAATAACGACTACCAAAATAATTAGAATCCAAGTCATAATATTACATACTAGAGTTAAACATTAATTTTCCGGCTACAAAGATACAAATAAAATCCATACGAGCCCCATTTTTATTTGATTTTTTTATTATAGATGCGATGAAAACAACCATCGGGGCGATATGTTCGGGGAGAAGAACGGCCGTGAGACACCGTTTTTAGCCCCGAAAAGGGGGAAATAAGCGGCAGATTGTTGATTTTTCGGAAAAAAGCATTGCGCTTTCAAGATTTTTCTATATATTTGCCTGCAAATAAACGAATTAAGACAATTTGCCTAAAAGAAAAGCCGAACCGCTATAAAGGGCGTAGGCATCACCAAAAATATAATATTATGAATCCCGACGAAATCAAGAATCCCGCAGAGGAACAGCCCATTGTGGACGAGGTGAAGCAGGCTGCAGAGAATGTTGTAGAGGCTGCTGAAGAGAAGGTGGCCGACGTGAAAGAGGCTGCCGAGAACGTGGCAGAGGCTGCAGCAGAGAAGGTGGCCGACGTGAAGGAGGCTGCAGCAGAAGCCGTTGAGACAGCAGGAGAGAAAATCTCGGATGCTGCCGAAAGCGTGAAAGAGGCTGCCGCCGAGAAGGTGGAAGACGTGAAAGAGGCCGCTGAGAATGTGGCTGAAGCTGCCGAGGAAAAGGTGGCCGGTGCCGCCGAGGCCGCTAAGGAGACTGCGGAAGAAGTGAAAGACAAGGCCGCCGACGCCTTCGACACGGTGAAAGAGAAGGCCGAAGACCTGATGGAAGGCGTGAAAAACAAGATGGAGGAGATTTCGGACAAGCTGGAACTGGAGAAGACCATGAAGGCGGCAAAGGAGAAAATCGATGACATCGTTGAGGACGTGAGCAATAGCGAGACCGTGAAGGCCGCCAAAGAGAAAATCGACGACATCGTGGAAAGCGTGAACAGCAACGAGACCGTGAAGGCTGCCAAGGAGAAGGTGAACGACCTGATTGAGGACGTGAGCAACAGCGAGACCGTGAAGGAGGCCAAGGAATTCGTGAAAGACCAGGCCAACCAGGCCGGCGAGCTGATTGACAAGGGCGTCGAGGAAGTGAAGAAGAGCAGTTTCTGGCAGAAGCTGAAGAATCTGTTCTCGTAGGCAAGAGTCCGTGAGACTGTTCCTGGAACATGTACTAATGGCGTGTAACCCCACCGGTTATACGCCTTTATTGTTGCACGCCGCCCGCCTGTTTTTATGAAATTTTCACGTTCTGCGAAAGAAATACAATTATTATGCGCTCTCTTAATCAAAAAATTCGTACCTTTACGTCGTACCTCCGTGAAGGTACTTTCGCTCGACAAAACAAAATAAACAGGATTTCTTTTGGTTTTGTTCTCGCTTATTCGTACCTTTGCAACCAAAATAAAACCGAAGATAATGAATTATTTAGACAGAAATGAATTTAACTTCGACCCAAGCCCAAAGGTGCTTGACGCCGTTAAGAATTTCAACCCGAAGGATTTGTGTTTCTATACCCGCATCTACGACCAGGGAAAGAAAAGCGTGATCTCCGTTCGGCTGAGTGAGATTTATGGAGTTCCCGAGGAGCAGGTGCTGCTGGGATATGGCGGTGAAGACATCCTGAAGAATTCGGTTCACTATTTCCTGATGAATGGTGACAACAAGACCATACTGATTCCGGAATTCTCATGGTGGTACTACAACCGGATTGCCGGCGAGTGCGGCGGAAACTTCGAGATGTATCCCCTGCACGAGTGCGACGAGACGTTCAGCTACGACGTTGACGAGGTGATTGAGTTCACCAACCGCATACATCCCCGCATGCTGCTGCTGGCATCGCCCAACAATCCCACGGGCAACGGACTGACTCCCAGCGAGATTACCCGCATCATGGAGAACATCCCCGGCGACACCATCGTGCTGATTGACGAGGCCTACGCCAGCTTCATCTCTACGGATACCGACTATATTGCCCCGCTGGTGGAGAAGCACTCGAACCTGATTATCTCGCGCACGCTGTCGAAGTTCTACGGACTGCCCGGCCTGCGCGTCGGCTTCGCCTTCATCGGCAAGGGCCACGAGCAGTTCATCAGCTACATCAACAAGTATCTGGGATTCAACCGTTTCTCTGAGGCCGTTGCGCTGGCTGCACTCGACAGCGACGACTATTACCGCCAGGTGGCCGACGACATGGAATGGGGACGACAGCTCTACAAGAAGGAACTGGGCCATCTGCCCGGCTTCAAGGTGTACAAGTCGGTAGCCAACTTCATCCTCATCAAGTACCCCATCGAGATGAAAGACGCGCTGCTGAAAGCCCTGACCATCGAGGACTATAAGATTAAGTTCATGGGCGACAAGGGTCTGGAGTCGTGCCTGCGCATCACATTGGGCCGCAAGGAACAGACACAGGTGGTATGCGATACCATCAAGAAGGTTTACAACGAATTGTAATGGACGAGAAAATATCAGCAACCCTGAAATCTTCTGAGACAGAAGACTGGTTGGACTATCATGTGGTGCGGCCCTTCAGCTATCACTGGGCCGCATTCTTCAATCGCTTTGACATTCATCCCAACACGGTCACCATCTGGTCGATGATCATTGGTGCGCTGAGTTGTGTGTTCTTTGCCCACGGCTGCTTCTACTACGAAGGAACCATGGGACTGGTGTATAACCTCATTGCCATCGTGCTGCTCTGCATTGCCGACATACTGGACTGCACCGACGGCCAGCTGGCTCGCATGAGCGGAAAGAAGAGCCGTCTGGGACGCATACTCGACGGCGTGGCCGGCTTCACCTGGTTCACGCCCATCTACCTGGCACTGGTGTGGCGATTCTACCATCACCACGACATTGAATTCAGCCTGCTGGGCATCAGCGACACCGAGCAGAACGTGATGATTGCGACCATCGTGGTGTTCATCATCGGACTGATTTCAGGCATTCACGGACTGGCCGGACAGCAGCGACTGGCCGACTACTACATCCAGGCTCACCTCTATTTCCTGAAGGGAGAGAAGGGAAGCGAACTGGACAACTCGGCCCAGCAGCAGGAAATCTACGACAAGATGGACAGCTCGACCAGCTGGGTGGAACGCCTTTTCCAGAAATCTTATATAGGCTACACGCAGAAACAGGAAGGCCGCACGCCGCAGTTCCAGCGACTGCTGCGCCTGCTGAAGACAAAATTCGGAACCGCCGAGCATATCCCGGCAACGGTGCGCGAAGAGTTTCACCAGAACTCGCTGCCGCTGATGCCATGGAACGGACTGCTCACCTTCAATTTCCGCTCGGCATGGCTGTTCCTCTTCTGCCTGATTGACATTCCCGTGGGCAACTTCCTGTTCGAGATTATCTGCATGGGACTGCTCACCAGCTATGTGAACCATCGCCACGAGACCTTCTGCCGCAAGATTGCAGACAAAGTGGAAAAGGATGCCGCATAAACCGGCCAACCAATAGAATCAGAAAACAACAACGCTCATGAAGTGGACCAAGAAACGGCTGAACAACCTGTTCTTTGTCATCGGTCTGGCAGCCGTGGTGATCATGATGTTCACGTTCGATGTCAGTTTCGTCGAACTGTGGCAGCACCTGAAGCATGCCGGCTACTGGCTCATTCCCATTCTGGGCGTGTGGATCATCATCTACGGACTGAACGCCCTGTCGTGGCAATGCATCATCAAGAGCAACAGCGACGAGCACGAGCACGTGGGATGGTGGCGCATCTACCAGCTCACCATCACGGGCTATGCACTGAACTATGCCACACCCGTGGGCGGTCTGGGCGGCGAGCCTTACCGCATCATGGAACTGTCGCGCTACATGAGCCGCCAGCATGCCACCTCGTCGGTGATTCTCTATGCCATGATGCACTTCTTTGCCCACTTCTGGTTCTGGTTCCTTTCCATCTTCATCTACCTGGCACTGGCTGCCGCCGGCAACCTTCCCATCACGCGGGGCATAGCCATCACGCTGGCGCTGATTGTGGTGTTCTGCCTGCTGGCCTTCTACGTGTTCGCAAAAGGCTATAAGAACGGCATTGTGGTGAAAATCATCCGATGGATAGGAAAGATTCCGGGACTGAAGGGATGGAGCACACGCTTCCAGGAGAAGCATGCCGAGTCGCTGAAAAATATCGACACACAGATTGCTGCCCTGCATCATCAGGACAAGCGGGCATTCTACACCAGTCTGATATTGGAATACCTCTCGCGCGTGGTGCAGAGCAGCGAGATATTCTTCATGCTGCTGCTCTTCGGCATCGACGGCGGAGGCGACTTTGGCGGACTGTGCATCATCTACCTCCACTCCATCCTGATACTTTCGTTCACCACGCTGTTTGCCAACCTCATCGGCTTCCTGCCCATGCAGCTGGGCGTGCAGGAAGGCGGTTTCGTGCTCTCCATTGCTGCCCTCGGACTGTCGGCCGCACTGGGCATCTTTGTGAGCATCATCTGCCGCGTGCGCGAGATTATATGGATTTTCATCGGCCTTCTGCTGATGAAAACCAACAAGCAAGAGGCCGATTAATAAAGGCTTTCGGGTATCAGTTTCTTCGCATTTTCGAAGTCTTCCACCGTGTCGAGCTCGATGGAGAAGTAACGGGTGGTATCCACTACGGTGAAAGTGTGGCCTTGGGGAATGAGCCGTTCGAAGGCGCGCTCATAGAAGATGTCTATCAGTCCCTCGCCTTCAATCATCTGCTCGAGTTCGCGGAAAAGGGCGGCGCTGTAGTCGGCCTCCATTTTCTCGATGCCCACGCTCTCGCCAATGGCCTGCTCGATGGAGCACACCTTGCTGATTTCAACCACGCGGTTTTGGTCATCCACAATCACCTTGATTTCCTCCTCGCCCAGTTCGTGGCGGTTAAGCGCCAGCGCGCTGCCCTCGGCCGACAGCACGGCAGGGATAATCTGAGGGTCGAAAAGAATGTCGCTGTCGAGCAACAGGAAGTCGCGCCCCTCGGTATAGGGCCGCGTCAGCCACAACGAGAAGATGTTGTTGTTGTGGGCATAGTCGGGATTATCGATGAAATGGATGGTGAGGTCGGGATAATGCGAGGTCAGGAAGTCGCGAATCATCTGTGCACGATAGCCCGTCACCACCACCAGTTCGCTGATTCCCGCAGCAATAATACCGTCGACCGTGCGCTGTAATAAGGTGCGCTGTCCAACGGTGAGCAGACACTTGGGGCGCTCGTCGGTCAGCGGGCGCAGTCGTTTTGCCATTCCGGCAGCTAAAATTACTCCTATCATAATTGTTCTGTATTTAGATTTTTCTCATTCGCTACGAATCGCTGCATACTGACTTTCAGCCAGGTGCCGTGGAAAATGCGCCACAGGAAGATGCAGCCCCTGAAGGTGAGCTCGATGGCCATGGCCGTCCACACGCCTGCAAGGCCGTAGACGGGAGCCAGCGTTGCGGCCATCGTGAGGCGCACCAGCCACATCGACCCGAGGTTCATCATGGCCGGACGGAAGGTGTCGCCGGCTCCGATGCAGATGCTGTAGCTGACAATGGAGGCGGCAAAGAACGGCTCTGCCCATGCCTCTATGCGCAGGGCCTCGGTGCCCAGACTGCGGATTTCCTCGACGGGCGAGAGGAAGCCTATCATCTCGGGGGCGAAAATCCACATCACCACACCCATCAGCGCCATGACGGCCATGCCCAGGAAGATGGTCATGTGGGCAAAGCTACGTGCCAGCTGCCCTTGCCGGGCGCCGATGCTCTGTCCCACAAGGGTGGTGGCCGCCTCGCCGATGCCATAGCCCGGCATATAGCAGAGACTCTCTGCGGTGACGGCAAAAGAGTTGGCGGCTATCGCCATCACGCCCAGCGGTGCCACAATCATGGTGCTAACAATCTGCGCACCGCTCATCAGCATGTTCTGGGCAGCCATCGGCGACCCTATGTTGAGGGCGTTGCGGATGTATTTCCACTGGAAGCGCCACACGCCCGGCTCCTTCGTTAGCGACAGCTCCGACGAGCGGAACACCGCAAACCACATAAGCCACACGCCGATGATGATGAACGACAGGGCCGTTCCCAAGGCGGCACCCAGCACGCCAAGGTGAAGAATGAATATGCAGATGTAGTTGAATATCACGTCGAGCACACACATCAGCACGTTGAGAATGCTCGGCACACGCATGTTTCCGGCACATTTCAGCATGTTCGACGCGATGCTGCGCATCATCATAAAGGGCGTGCAGAGAGCGAAAATGGCGAAATAAACCGACGAATCGTGATGAATCTCCTCGGTGCCGCCCAGCCAGAGGGGCAGCGGACCGGCCACGGCCAGCGCGATGGCACCCAGCACCACTGAGAAAACTGCCGACGACATGATGCCCTGGCGGAACACCTCGCGGGCCTGACGGAAATCGCTGGCCCCGATGAAATGAGCCACCTGTACCGAGAAGCCCATGGCCGCGGCACCCGTGAGCGCACCGAAAAGCCACATCGTGCTCTCCACCAGACCTATGGCCGCCGATGCCTCGGCACCCAGCGAGCCCACCATCGACGCATCGATATAGAACATCAGTATGCTGGAAATCTGCGACAAGATAGAGGGAATAGACAACTGCACAATCAGATTCATCTTCTGATTGCTGGTCATCTCCTGCCTGTTGCGAATCATTTCAAGCAGGGCGTCGCTCTTTCTCTTGCTTATCACGGATGCAAAGGTAGTAATAAAAATCGAAAAATGAAAAAGCGGCTGCCCGAAGACAGCCGCCAATTTGTTATTTACTTAAAAATTCTCTCTTTTTCTAAGGAGTTGCTTCTTAGAAGCGGTGCTCCATTGTCAAGTCCATTGCAAATACTGTTGTTGCTAAGAGGACTAATGCTACAATAATTGTCATAATGTTACCCTTTCTTTACTTTTAAATTAAACAATCTTTTTATTATCCCTAAAAACTAGTCTTTTTAACCCTCCCGGGCATCGTGTTATCACTGAAATGCAACCTCTCGTTTACCTTAACTATACCTATCGTCCTAACAATCTTCTAACCTACTAATACCAAAACAATATTCATCATACTAATAACTAAAACAAAACAACTATCAATCTATACCTTAAACTAAAAACCTATGTCTGTTTCTTTTTGACAATGCAAAGGTACGACAGTTTCCGGAATCAGCAATGGATTGACACAAGAATAACATCAAAAACGGCTCGATTCTTGATGAAAATCAAAATTGTGTACGCACATAAAGCCGTTTTTGATGCTTTTCAGCAGGTTTTTCCCTTAATCCTTCCTTAGGGGAAATACCCCACCCCTAACCCCTCCCCTCAAGGGGCGGGGAGTCCAAAGGCCAAGAATAGCGGGGAAAACAAAAGCCTCCCCGAAGGGAGGCTCGTTACTATCTACTCCCCTCCCTATAGGGAGGGGCTGGGGGTGGGTCTTTTTTTTCCTATTTTATTCTTCTACCCAGCCTGTTTCCTTGGCTTTCCACTCGGGAACCACCTTTCCTGGATGGTAGTAAGAATCCAGATAGATATTGAATATCAGCATGCTGTAGGCGGGAATGGTGGTCTGAGTGGCAGCCCCGTAGCCCAACTGATAGGGCATATACACGCGCCAGTAGTCGCCGATGTGCATATTCTGCAGGGCTGTGGAGAAGCCGTCGCGCACGTTGCTTACTGCGAACTTCACGGGAACAGCCGTCGCCACATCCAATTCGCCGCTATAGCTGGTGTCGAAGATGCCACCCTTGGGATGCTGGGCCGTGGGAATCAGCTGGCCGCGGTAGTGCACCCTCACCGAATCGGTGAACAGCGGACAGCCCGAGCCCGTTCCGCTCCGCAGCACTTCCACCACTATGTGGTCCACATCCTTGGCCACGGCGTCGTTGACCGACCAGTTGGTCAGTATCTTCCACTTGCCCGTCTTGTCAGCCTTGGCCTGGTTGTAGATGTTGCTGAAATAGGCTTCGTTCTTCGACTGCCAGTCGGCATATTCGTAGCTGTCGTCGCCGTCGCTCTCGCTACAGGCTGCGAAGAACGAGGCAGACACGAGGAAGAGCGCCGTCAGGCATGCGGCCTGCAACCGGCTGAGGCAGTTCTTCCACCTGCTCCCCTGCCCCACCTTATTTATATATAAGGCATTCTTCTGGCCGACAGAATCTCCAATCGTCATTATGCTATGCTTTTTTATTATTACTGAATCTTCTTCAACAGGCTGGCAATGCTCACCTTGTCCTCGATCAGACCCAGCAGGTCGCTGATCTTCACGCGCTCCTGCTCCATGGTGTCGCGGTTGCGCAGGGTGACGCAATTGTCCTCCAGCGTGTCGTAGTCAACGGTAACGCAGTAAGGAGTACCCACGGCGTCCTGTCGGCGATAGCGCTTTCCGATGGTGTCCTTCTCGTCGTAGGCGCAGTTGAAGTGGAACTTCAGCTGGTCGATAATCTCGCGAGCCTTCTCGGGCAGACCGCCCTTCTTCACCAGCGGCAGCACGGCCAGCTTCGTGGGAGCCAGGGCAGCGGGCAACTTCAGCACCACGCGGCTCTCGCCGTTCTCCAGCTGCTCCTCGGTGTAGGCGTGGCACATGATGGAAAGGAACATACGGTCAACACCGATTGAGGTCTCGATCACAAACGGCGTATAGCGCTCGTTGGTCTGCGGGTCGAAGTATTCAATCTTCTTGCCCGAGTATTTCTGGTGCTGCGACAGGTCGAAGTTAGTACGGCTGTGGATACCTTCCACCTCCTTGAAGCCGAACGGCATCTTGAACTCGATGTCGGTAGCGGCGTTGGCATAGTGAGCCAGCTTGTCGTGGTCGTGGAAACGATAGTTCTCTGCGCCGAAGCCGAGGGCCTGGTGCCAGGCCATACGCGTCTGCTTCCACTTCGGGAACCAGTCGAGCTCGGTGCCGGGCTTCACGAAGAACTGCATCTCCATCTGCTCGAACTCGCGCATACGGAAGATGAACTGACGGGCCACAATCTCGTTGCGGAAGGCCTTACCAATCTGTGCGATACCGAAAGGAATCTTCATGCGGCCGGTCTTCTGCACGTTCAGGTAGTTCACGAAGATGCCCTGAGCCGTCTCCGGACGCAGGTAGATCTTCATCGATGCATCGGCCGAGGCACCCATCTCGGTAGAGAACATCAGGTTGAACTGGCGCACGTCGGTCCAGTTCTTCGTTCCGCTGATGGGGTCTACGATTTCCTCGTCGAGGATAATCTGCTTCAGCTCGTCGAGATCCGGTCCCTGCATGGCGGCAGCATAGCGGGTGTGTAGGGCGTCGCGCTTGGCGATGTGCTCCTTCACGTGCTCCGAGGTCTCCATGTACTTAGCCTCATCGAAAGCCTCGCCGAAACGCTTGCGGGCCTTCTCCACCTCCTTCTGAATCTTCTCGTCGTACTTGGCAATCTGGTCCTCGATGAGCACATCGGCGCGATAGCGCTTCTTCGAGTCGCGGTTGTCGATGAGGGGGTCGTTGAAAGCATCCACGTGTCCCGATGCCTTCCAGATGGTGGGGTGCATGAAGATAGCGCTGTCGATGCCCACGATGTTGTCGTGGAGCAGCACCATCGACTTCCACCAGTATTGTTTGATATTGTTTTTCAGTTCCACACCGTTCTGGCCGTAGTCGTAGACCGCGCCCAGTCCGTCATAAATTTCACTACTTGGAAAAACGAAGCCATACTCCTTGCAGTGGCTCACAATCTTCTTGAAAACGTCTTCTTGTGCCATTGTTGTATTTATAAATTTCGAAATTTGCGTGCAAAGGTACGATTAAGCGAGCACAATACAAAATAAAAATACTTTTATTTTTATTGTCGAGCGAAAGTACCTTCGCCAAAAATTTTTGGCAAAGATACGATTTTATTTTGGATAACGCGCACACGCGAACGTTAAATTAGGGTAAAAGCATTTGCCGGAGACTCTTTTTTACTTGGATTTTTCTTTACAACGCAATTTTCAGTTCCAGGAAATGAAACCAGTCATGGAAACCCTGTCATGGGCTCCGCAATCGGGAATAAAGGCTGACTGCATGACAAATAAAGGGCTTTTAAAGAAAATTCTCTAGAGATTTTTTACAAAAAACCTAACAGACGACATGGAAACATACTTTAAATGAAGCGCAAACAGACTGTGGAAAGGATGTTTCCAGACTTTAAATGCAACCTTTCCGCCCTTTAAACGGGATGAAAACAGACTTTGGAAACTACCCGAATTAACTTCAGAAAAATAACCCGCTGACTATCAGCGAGATGCGAAAACCGCTCAAAACTCGCGTATTTGCAAACCATCGGGGCATCGGTTGAAAATTCGCGAGTTTTGAGCCGAAAAATAGGAAAAATCTTGAAAAAACGAAGTGATACTGCGAATTGAATTTGGTTGTTTCGGAGATTTTTATTAAATTTGCACTCACAATTCAAGAATCATGGACGACGAAATCAAAGATATTAACCCAAACAACGAAGAAAAGCCCGACGGACAGACGGAAGAAGCGCCTGTTGCCGATGATGCCAACGAAGAAGAAGCACAGGCAACGGATGGTTCTACGACCGACGACACCGACATTTCCGACAACCCCACAGCCGGCGAAGCCCACTCCGACTACAAGCCGGTGAACCGCTTCGACGCCGCTGCCGTTCACCATCTGAGCGGCATGTACCAGAACTGGTTCCTCGACTACGCCTCGTATGTCATCCTGGAGCGCGCCGTTCCGCACATCGAGGACGGTCTGAAGCCCGTGCAGCGACGCATACTGCACTCGATGAAGCGCATGGACGACGGGCGATACAACAAGGTGGCCAACATTGTGGGCCACACCATGCAGTTCCATCCCCACGGCGATGCCTCCATCGGCGACGCGCTGGTGCAGATGGGACAGAAGGACCTGCTCATCGACACGCAGGGCAACTGGGGTAACATTCTCACGGGCGACCGTGCCGCCGCTCCCCGATATATCGAGGCCCGGCTCTCGAAATTCGCCCTCGACGTGGCCTTTAACCCGAAGACCACGGAATGGCAGCTGAGCTACGACGGCCGCAACAAGGAGCCTATCACGCTTCCGGCCAAGTTCCCCCTGCTGCTGGCACAGGGTGCCGAGGGCATTGCCGTGGGACTTTCCTCGAAGATTCTTCCACATAATTTCAACGATATCTGCGACGCGGCCATCAAGTATCTGCACGGGCAGAACTTCAGGCTGTATCCCGACTTCCCCACGGGCGGCAGCATTGACGTGTCGAAATACAACGACGGACAGCGCGGCGGCGTGCTGAAGGTGAGGGCAAAAATCGAGAAGCTCGACCAGAAGACGCTCGTCATACGCGACCTGCCGTTCTCGAAAACCGTGGCAACGCTGTGCGAAAGCATCACCAAGGCCATCGAGAAGGGCAAGATAAAGGCGCGCAACGTGACCGACCTGACATCGGCAAACGTGGAGATTCAGGTGCATCTGTCGCCGGGCGTCTCGAGCGACAAGACCATCGACGCGCTCTATGCCTTCTCCGACTGCGAGATAAACATCTCGCCCAACTGCTGCGTCATCGAGAACAACAAGCCGCAGTTCCTGACCATTTCCGACGTGCTGCGCCATTCGGTCGACCGCACAATGGGACTGCTTCGCCGCGAGCTTGAAATCAGGAAGAACGAACTGCTGGAGCAGCTGCACTTCTGCTCATTGGAGAGAATCTTCATCGAAGAGCGCATCTACAAGGACAAGAAATTCGAGAACGCGCCCAACATGGACGCCGTTTGCGAGCATATCGACGAGCGGCTGACGCCCTACTACCCGCAGATGATTCGCGAGGTGACCAAGGACGACATACTGCGGCTGATGGAAATCAAGATGCAGCGCATCCTGAAGTTCAACAAGGACAAGGCCGACGAGCTGATTGCCCGCATCAAGGCCGACATCGAGGAGATTGACCGGAAGCTCTCGAACATGGTGGAAGTGACCGTCGACTGGTTCCAGTTCCTGAAAGACAAATACGGCAACGACCATCCGCGACTGACCGAGATAAAGAGTTTCGACACCATCGAGGCTGCCAAGGTGGCCGAGGCCAACGAGAAACTCTACATCAACCGCCAGGAGGGATTCATCGGCACGGGCATGAAGAAAGACGAGTTCGTGTGCAACTGTTCCGACATCGACGACATCATCATCTTCTACAAAGACGGCAAATACAAGGTGATTCGCGTGGCCGAGAAGATTTTCGTGGGCAAGAACATCCTGCACGTGGCCGTGTTCAAGAAGAACGACACGCGCACCACATACAACGTAGTATTTCGCGACGGCAAGCGCGGACCTTACTTCATCAAGCGTTTCAACGTCACTTCGATGACGCGCGACAAAGAATACGACTTCACGCGGGGCACGCCCGGCACCAAGGTGTGCTACTTTACGTCGAACCCCAACGGCGAGGCAGAAATCATCAAGATTACCCTCGACCCCGTGGGCAAGCTCAAGAAGCTGTTCATGGAGAAGGACTTCTCGGAAGTAATGATCAAGGGGCGCACCTCGAAAGGCAACCTGCTGACCAAGCATCCGGTGAACCGCATCTCGCTGAAGAGTCACGGCCACAGCACGCTGGGCGGAAGGAAAGTGTGGTTCGACCCCGACGTGAACCGCCTGAACTACGACGAGCACGGCCGTTTCCTGGGCGAGTTCTACGACGAAGACCTGATTCTGGTGGTGCTCGACAACGGCGACTTCTATGTGTCGAACTTCGATGCCAACAACCACTACGAGGAAAACATACTCCGGCTGGAGAAATTCCAGGCCGACAAGGTGTGGACTGCCGTGCTCTACGATGCCGAGCAGCAGGGCTATCCCTATCTGAAACGCTTCCTGATGGAAGCCTCGAAGCGCAAGCAGAACTGGCTCAGCGAGAATCCCAACTCGCAGCTGGTGCTGCTCACCGACCAGGTTTATCCGCGCATAAAGGTGACTTTCGGCGGCAACGACAGTTTCCGCGAGCCGCTGGAGATTGAGGCCGAGGAGTTTGTGGGCGTCAAGGGATTCAAGGCTCGCGGCAAGCGACTGACCACCTATGCCATCGGTTCCATTGAGGAACTGGAGCCGCTGCGGTTCCCCGAAGTGCCTGAAGACAACGGCGCCGAGGGAGACAGAGAGGCGGAAGCCGACGGCGGAGAGGCACCCGACGAAGAGAACCTGGACCCCGACAAGGGCAAGAGCGAGCGGCAGATTAGGGATGAGATAACGGGACAGCTGTCTCTTTTCGACGACGAAGACTTGTAGGCGGGCATGAAAAGCAGACTCTTCAGCATCTCATTGGGCTTCATCACGCTGTTCACAGCCCTTGCCGCCCATGCGCAGGAACCGACTGCGACCCATCAGCCCAGGCAGAAGTTCACGCTGGTGGGCATCGGACAGGCCAGGATGCTCGACACATACCTCTCGAACGAGAACTATACCGGCACCGAGCTGCGCATGATAACGCATTCGGAGAAGAGCCATTTCAGGGAGGCGGCGCTGAAAAGCGAGCGGAAGGACACGGCAAGACAGTTCTGGTCGCATGCCTTCCGCCATCAGTTCGCGTTGCACTATGCCCATCCACGGTCGGACGACAGCAACTATCTGGGGGCGCTCTACACCTTCATCTTCAACTATTCGCACAACTGGAACCGTTGGGTTTCAGGTCATTACATGACGTTCCAGGCCGGACTGCAGGCCGAGCTGGGGCTGGGATTCCTCTACTCCACCCGCAACACCAACAATCCCGCACAGGCCAGGGCCTACGTGAACGTGGGACCCGCGGCCTCGGTCAGCTATCCGTTCCATGCCTTCCACAGGCAGCGGCCCTTCGCGCTGCGCTACGAAGTGAACGCTCCGCTGCTCGGACTGCTCTTCTCGCCGAATTACGGGCAGAGCTACTACGAGATTTTCACGCGCGGCGACTACGACCACAACTGTGTGCCCACCACGCCCTTCAACGCCCCTACCCTGCGGCAGATGCTCACGCTCGACATTCCGCTGAAGCCGTTCACGGTGCGCGTGGGCTATCTGGGCGACTATCAGCAGGCCAAGGTGAACAGCCTGAAGTATCATGTGTATAGTCATCTGCTGACCGTGGGATTCGTCAGGAACCTTTGACATCAACAACAGAGAACGCAAATGAACAAGATATCAACCGCCATCAAGGAAACCGGAGCCGCCCTGTGGCTTGTGCTCGTGGTCGTGCTCGCTGGGTTCACCTCGTGCGTCAAGGAGGAGGAATTCAGCGACGATGCACGGGGCAACTTCGAGGCGCTGTGGAAAATCATGGACGAGCACTACTGTTTCTTCGGCGAGAAGAACGTGGACTGGAATGCCGTGCATGCCAAATACTCGCTGATGGTTGACAACGACATGACCGCCGGACAGCTCTTCGAGGTGCTCGCCAAGATGCTCGGCGAACTGAAAGACGGCCACGTGAACCTGTATTCGTCGTTCGACGTGGGGCGCAACTGGTCGTGGCACGAGAATTATCCGTCGAACTTCAGCGACACCTTATTTAATAAATATATGGGAACCGACTATCGCATTGCCGGCAGCCTGCGCTACCGCGTGCTCGACGACAACATCGGGTACGTGCGCTGCTCGTCGTTCTCGACCAGCATCGGAGGCGGCAATCTCGACAATGTGCTCAACATACTGGCGCCCTGCCGCGGACTGATTCTCGACATCCGCGACAACAGCGGCGGACTGCTCACCGATGCCGAGACGCTGGCCTCAAGGTTCACCAACGAGGAACTGCTCGTGGGCTACATCCAGCACAAGACGGGAACCGGCCACAACGATTTCTCGGAACTCGAGGAACAGCGGCTGAAGCCGTCGAAAGACCTGCGCTGGCAGAAGCGGGTGATTGTGCTCACCAACCGTCAGGTGTACAGCGCTGCCAACGAATTCGTGAAGTATATGAAGTGCTGCCCGCAGGCCACCATCGTGGGCGACCGTACGGGCGGCGGCGCCGGCATGCCATTCTCGTCGGAACTGCCCAACGGATGGGGCGTGCGCTTCTCAGCCTGTCCGATGTTCGACCGCGAAAAGAAGAGCACCGAGTTCGGCATTCAGCCCGACTATCAGGTAAACCTCACGGAAGCGGACTTCCAGAAGGGCCGCGACACGATTATCGAATTCGCCCGAAAGCTCATCAATCAGAAACCTTAAAGACAAGCAGGATGATTGAACTCAGGAACCTCACCATAGGCTATCAGCAGAAAGGCAACGAGAAAGTGGTGGCCGCACATATCAACGCTACGCTCTACAGCGGCCGGCTGACCTGTCTTATCGGTTCCAACGGCATCGGCAAGAGCACCCTGCTGCGCACGCTTTCAGCCTTCCAGCCTCCGTTAGAAGGCGAGATTATGGTTCCCGCTCCCGATGCTTTGGGGGCAGGCAAAGCAGCCGACGAAGTACCGATGGCAGCCCTCTCATCGCTCACCCATCGCGACCTGGCGCGCCTCATCGGTGTGGTGCTGACCGAGAAGCCCGACGTGCAGAACATGACGGTCTTCGAACTGGTGGGCATCGGGCGCTCGCCCTACACGGGATTCTGGGGGCGGCTCACGAAAGCCGACCGGGAAATCGTGGAAGAGAGCCTCCGCTTGGTGGGGATAGAATCGCTCTCGGAACGCTTCATACAGACGCTCTCCGACGGAGAACGCCAGAAGATGATGGTGGCAAAGGCACTTGCGCAGCAGACTCCCGTGATTTTTCTTGACGAGCCCACGGCCTTCCTCGACTATCCGTCGAAGGTGGAAATGCTCCAGCTGCTGAAGCGACTGGCCCACGAAACCAGCAAGACCATCTTCCTATCGACCCACGACATGGAGCTGGCCCTGCAGATTGCCGACGAACTCTGGTTGATGTCGCGCCGCCAACAGCCGTCAGGTGCTGAGCCATCGCATGGCTCAGACTCCCCCATCACCATAGGCACCCCACAGGAACTGGCCGCCAACGGCACGCTTAGCCAGTTCATCGACCGCCCGGGCATTCACCTTGACAGAAAAACATTAGCCATCAAGGTAACAAATAGCGAATAAATTTGGCACTTTCACAAAAATAATGTATTTTTGCAAACGAAACGCGCCTGTGGCGGAATTGGTAGACGCGCTAGACTTAGGATCTAGTGTCTCCCGACGTGCAGGTTCGAGTCCTGTCAGGCGCACTTGTTAGTTTATTATGGTTAAACCTCTAACGATTTGAACATATTAGATGATTAAAATAGTTAGATGGCATATATGTAGATTTTTTTTATTGACAGTGTTGCTAATGCTGTCGAGTAGTAGCATATATGCCCAAGAACGCGAAGAATCCGTCCTTTTGCGAGCAAACATTTTGCGATGGGCAACGCTGACTCCCGACATCGGCGTGGAGTGGCAGCTCAACAAGGAATGGAGTGTTTTGGCAAATGCCACCTATACCCGATGGAGCTGGAAAGACAACAACCGGCGCTTTGCCCAGAAGGAATTCGCAGGCGAGATCAGGCACTACATGGGCTATATGTCCACGCAGCTGCCCTGGTATGTGGGACTGATGATTCACGGCGGACAGTACAACTTCGGACTGTCGGACAACGGCCGGCAGGGCGACTATATGGGTGGAGGCATCACCGCAGGCTACCGCTTGCGCCTGCACAACAAACGTTTCTTCATCGACTTCGGCGGAGCACTCGGTTTCACGCATGGTACCATTGAAAAGTACAAGACCATCGACGGGGTGCGCTACCTGACGGCTGAAGAGGATAAAAACTACATCGGCATTAACAAGCTCTCGGTGGCTATCGTGTGGAATTTCTTAAAATAGGACAAGGCAATGAAAAAGCATATCTTCTACATACTCATAGGCATGGCCGCGATGTTCTCGCTGGCATCGTGCGTGAAGGATAAGCTCTATCTGCTGCCAGAAGACGATCCTGACTATTTCAATCCCGACGAGTGGAAACAGGGCACCATGGTGGTAAGAACCGACTGGAGCCGCACCGACCAGGGCATCATGCCCTCAGACGAATACTATCTCAGGCTGAACGACGAAACCTATATCGTCAGCGATGCCACCAACACCTTCCGCCACCTGCATCCCGAAGACTATAAGGTGATTGCCTACTACGACCCGACGGGCATCACGATTGCCGACAACATCGCAACCGTTGACAACGAAGCCGACGGAACCCTGCTGCGCATGCCGGGCATGCTGATGGTATCCGAATATAAGGATGCCAAGGTGATGCGTGGAGATACCACTTACGTCGACCTCACCATGCGCCAGTTGGTACACGAGGTGAACGTGATTATCTATATGCGGCCCGGCGACGAGAACCTCATCTCTAACATCACGGGGTCCATTGATGGTATTGCACAGGCCGTCGACATCACCAGCGGCACGGTGACCTCCAACTACAACAGCGTCATTACCCTGCCACTTACCCTAAAATATGTCGACTACAACGGCAAGGACGAATCGCTGAAAGGTCAGCAGGTGCCTGCCTACGAATGCACCATCCGCATCATCGACATCATAGAAGCCTCGTCGCAGCCCATGGAACTGAACATCGTCTATAACGACGGCTCTGAGGAAAAGCGAACCGTTGAACTGGAGAACATCCTGAACAACATCAGCAAAAAGGACGATACCACCTACGTGGAACTCGACATCAGTGTTGACAACAATACAAACATCCGCACTTCCATTATCGACTGGCATGTGGTGGACGAGGGACATCACGTCGCTCATTAACCCCGCGACTGATTCAAAGCAGAAAACATAAACATATAATAACAACTACATGAAAATGGAAAAAATCCTTTTTAACCGTATATCAATGGCTTTGATATTCTTTGCCTTGATAACCACCCAGCTGTTTACTTCATGCAGCAGCAATGATGAAGAACAGACCACGGACAATCAGCAGCCCGTAAAGCTGATCATCACGGCAGACATCTCCACGCGTGCAGCCAACGCGGCCTGGGCAGCAGGAGATAAAATAGGCGTGTTCTCTATGGACGGAGCAACGGCCTCATACAGCAACATGTCGTATACCACTGAGAGCGGCAACGGCAATTTCACGCCGAGCAGCGAAGACCAGACCATCATGCTGCCCTACGACAACAGCAACCGTACCATAGCAGCCTACTACCCCTTCACTGCCGCCGCAGCAACGGGCACTTATTCCATCGACGTAAGTAATCAGGCAAATCAGGAAGCCATCGACCTGCTCGTGGCTAACCCTGTGAGTAACATCACCAAACTGAGTCCGGTTGCCGCCCTCGAGTTCCACCACAAATTGGTGAAGATTGCGCTGACGATGAGTCCCGGCGAAGGCGTCACAGCCGAACAGCTGGCCAACATGACGGTCACCATCAGCAATCAGCAGACCACCGGTACTTGCGACGTTATCAACAACGGCAACGTCAGCGTGACACCTGCCGCAGCCTCTACCATCACGCTGCTTACGACCAACAACGGAACCTCAAGCGAGGCCATCCTGTTGCCTGCCACCACCACAGCGGGCATGACGCTGACCTTCAACATCCCCGGTGCCGGTGTCTATACCTGGACAGTGAACAGCGCTGCGAAATCGCAGTCGTTCGATGCCGGAAACAAATACAAATACGATATCTCCATCAACAAGACGTCTATCATCGTGAACTCCACCATCGAAGACTGGACGCAGGGTAACGGAGAAGGAGAGAATGGTAATGCACTTTAATCACAGATAAACAAGAAAAAACAACAGATATGAAGAAGTATATTATTCTTGCAACAGCCGCCTTAGCATTGGCAGCATGCAGTAATGAAGAAGAGAACGTACAGGCTTGGAATGGTGAAATCAGTCTGAGTGCCGTAAGTGTCAGTCAGTCAACCCGTGCAGCCGGACAAGCTGTTCAATCTACCCTCTTCGACGAAGGAGGAAGTATCGATGTTTTTATTAATGAAAACACCACAGGAACACCCTCCACGACTTATGAGCAGCCTCTGGTTTATTACACAGGAAGCATGGGATCGCTCATAGCCTCTTCCACTCAGTATTACCCGTCAAGCGGTAACGGCATCAATGTTTATGCTGTCTATCCCAATAATGTTGCAGGCACCAATGTAAACGCCACGGCCGTGACATTCAATGTCAGAGCCGACCAAAGCACGGTAGTCAACTACAAGGGAAGCGACTTGATGGTTGGTGCCCCCGCAAGCAATCCTGTTGCACGCACAGCAACCACAATTCCATTGATATTCAAGCACTGTATGACGAAAATTAACCTGAACATTCTTCCAAGCGACGGTTTATCCATCAGTGCACTTGATAATGCTTATGTTCGAATCGAAGGAATCACGAATGGTGCTACATTCAATGTCAAGACAGGTGCCGTAACTGCTGTTGAGAGAAGTGACTCGGCATACATTTCCTTGGGTAATATGTCCGTAAATAACCCCGACGACAAGTCGATTGCCGTCAGTGCCATTATGGTGCCACAGACAGTAGCTGCTGGCACTCCGTTCATCAAGATTACGTTAAATCCAACTGGGGCTACTACTTCTACAACACTTACCTATACTTTGCCAAGCGGAGATTCTATTACCTTTGATCCCTCAAAGGTATACACCTTCAACATCACAGCTAGAAATTCTGGCCTCAACATTGACAGTTCAACCATCACCCCCTGGATCGATGGCGGCACGTTCACAGGCGACGCCATACCAGGCAACTAATATATAATAAGGTATATGAAAACAAGCAAACTTCTCATCATAGCCATAGCAGCAACAGTCTCCCTCTTCACCGCTTGTACAGCTGAAGAGGAAGACTACCCTGCAAACCGGGAACTGGTGTTCCAGGTTGGCTTGAAAGGAACGCGTGCCACCCCTGACAACTCTTGGGCGGTAGGTGACTTTATAGCTGTAAAGGTGGGAGGGGTTGTAAAAAAGTATGTCATCACCGACCTCTCGGGAAAGGCTGTAGGTGCCGATAAGAATAATACTTTCTATTGGGATGAGCTGGGGGCATCTTCCGTAAAGGTTTCTGCCTGGAGTTTTGGCGGCAAATACGTCAGTTCTCTCGAAGACAGTATCACGACTGTAGTTGATCAGAGCACTTACGACAACTACAAAGTCAACGATTTCGTATATGCGAAAGAGACCGCCATCAAGCAGGGACAAACGGGAACCTTGACCTTCTATCACCAGATGGCACGCCTTAATTTCAATATTAAGGTAGACGACCCCAATGAAACTGTTAGTGATATGGTTATCGGAGATGAGGACGAATACTCACGACCTTTATTGAAAGCAAGATTTTTTTATACCGACACGCTTTCTAATTATGGCTGGTTCGAGTTCTCTGATGAAAACATGGTGACAACCAAAGTAATCCCATACAAGGAGGAGACTGCGGCCACAGGTTTTGATGTATCATATTCTGCCATTGTGATTCCCATTACCATCGAAGGGGCGTTTTTCGAAATAAAAACCACAGATGGGAAAGTGGAGACAAGTTACCCGATAGACAGTTGGGAGTTATCAGCGAATAATCCTGATATTGAACTATACTATGACCCCGGTTATGAGTATACTATTAATATCACCATCAAAAACAAGCAACTCATTATCGGAAACGGGAAAACTGCGGTTACAGTAAATGATTGGATAGAATAATGACAAGACGTGATATGAAAAAACAAAGCATTGCACAATATCTTTGCATAGGCATGGTTGCCTTCTTGTTCATGGCTTGTTCCCAGGAGGAAGAGGCCGAGAAGGTGAATGTCTCTGTCCCGCTCAGAGTGATGATCAACAATGGTCAGTCATCACTAACGCGTGCCACTCTTAGCGGATTGTCCACAGAATTTGAAGCTGATGACACTATTGGTATTTACATAGCAAACGAAGATCGTACCCAGTATGATAATGTCCCCTATGTATTCGACGGTACTGACTGGTATCTCGCCTCAGGAGAATATGTTCCCAAAAGAGTTTCATTTCTTGCAGGCTACGAATATTATGCCTATTACCCATACAAAGAATCACCTGGCGGCTGGCCATACTATTATGACAGGGATGATGACGGGGATTGTACTGCCGACGAATTCTTTTACAGCATCATCAACTATTGGAATCCACTAGAAGACCAGAGCACTAAAGCCAAATTTAATGCCAGCGACCTGATGGTGGGAAAAGGAACCATCGTAGATGCACAAAACGGCATTGTTTCTTTCAGTCTCGACCACAAGATGGGATTGATAAAGATAGAACTCCTAAATGGAAATGGTGGACATATTACAAACATTTCCGCTAGCAGTGCTGAAATATTCTCGGCAGATTCACATATTCCATATAAGATTGGTGACGAGTTCTACCAAATTGCCAAACCCAACCAATTATTTTCCTTATATTTCAAACCACCAGTTGATTATATAGATGCGAAAATAGACACTGTCACACCAAGGCCAGGGCGTTTATCACGCTTGGAATTTGTGTTCAATTAAGGCTAATATATTTGACTTCCCCTATTTACACCAGAAACTCCCCAAAAGAATCATCAATTTAAATTCTTTTGGGGAGTTTCTGATGGGGTAATCCTAGAATGCGAATCCTATACCGATGCTGAAGTTATGCTGTCCGAGGAAATCCTTCAGCGCACTGTCGAGAGCGAAACGGTAACTATAACCCACACGGGCTGCGAAGTAACTGTACTTCACACAGATACCGATTTCAGGATTAATCGAGACACCGGCATTGAACTTCTGTCCTTCTTCCTCGTCAATGTCATCCACGATAGCCTCCTTCGTGGGATAGCCATGCTCGTCGGGATGAGAGTTCTTATCTATGGTATCATACCTTCCATAGAAGCCCTTCATCGTCACACCAGGACCGAAAGTCACCCATACGGGAACCTTCTCAGACTTGACGATATGCTTTGTCCAACCCACGCCGAAATTCACTTCGGGATGGTCGGGAATGGCATTGCCTGAATTGCTCTGCAAGGCACTAAAGGCCTTGGAGTTCACATTCAGATGCAGATAGATACCGCCTTTGGTCTGGTTATAGCGACCGTAATGAATACCGATGGGTGCGCCATCCATCCATTCGTAGGTAACCACGCTGGCGTGCTCTTCCTTTGCAGTCAGATAGTTGCCGATGCTGTTCAGGCGCTCGGTAGAAGTCTTGGCCTCCGGACAGCCGTTTTCCACGACGCGCTGATAGAGCGTACGTGCCTTCTCATACAGGCGATTGTCGAAATAAGCCTCAGCCTGCTTGAAAGTGACGGCACATTCAGAAGAGTACTTCTCGTTACACTCCTTGAATTTCTGAACGGCGTAGGCATCATACGAGTTAATCTGCACGATGGTATTGTAAATCTCGGCAGCCGCACTATAGTCGAGCATGCGATAAAGAATGTCGGCATCGCTACGAAGCTTAATCAGCGAATCCACCTTGGCGATATTGGCGTTGTTCTCTGCATTATCGCAGTCGGAGCACTGCATGGCCACGCGGAACTGGTTGAGCGCCTCCTCGTAGTTGGCATTCTGAATCTCGTGAACGCCCCTGTTACGGTGACCACGATAGCAGCCTGCATCAACCAACGAGTTCGGGTCGTAGATTCTGAACGTGCGCAACTGTTTCGGCTCCAAGTCTACGGGAATGTCGAGCGGACTGTATCCAGGAGCAATAACCGTAATCACACGGCCACGATACCTCGAGCCTGCCGGAAGCTCAATGAAATACACTGAGTCAGTTCCCTGAATCTCGGTACTGAAAAGGTCGACCGACTTGTCCATCGTAGACGTGAACTTCAAGGGAATGTCATGGTTACATCTGATTTCGACAGCTGCCTTCTCACCTTCACTGGAATAGACTGCGTTGGCCTGCGAAAGGTCGTCAACTTCGAGCACTCCCTGTGCACCGACAAGCGCCGACGTCATGCAAGCCAGGAGTAATAGTAAGCTTTTCTTTAACATAGCTATTTTGGTGTTTATGATTATTATCTAACAATTCGGAAGGAACCCAGATGGAACACGTCCTCACGCTTGGTGACAACCTGTCCCTCAGCATTCTTGTACGGCTGCCAGGTGCGCACCTGAATGAGCGGATTGTCGGCATCGCGGAAGTCAATCATCAGGAACAGATAGCCCTCGTCGCTATAGCCAGAGGTGTGCCAGTATTGTTTCAGGGTGACGCCGTACACATCGTCATACTTCGGATGCTGCACCACCTCTATCTCGTCGAACTTCACGTTAATATACTTCGTGTTCTTGAAGACGCGCGTCAGATTGGTGATATACTGCTGCTTCGACTGCTTGATGTACACCACCTTATTATTATTAAGAGTCATGCGGGTGAGGTCGCTGTTGGGTTTCTCCTTGACCACCTTACCCGTAATGATGAGTGCCTTGTCGGAAAACACGCTGTTCAGCAGGTCGATGTCCTTGCGGTTGTAGGCCGTGCGGAAGTTCTCCACGAAATCCACGATAATCTGGCGGCGGGCATAGTCGAGGTCGCTCTCCTTCTGTCCCATGATTTCCTCATAGCGCTGAAGGTCGATAGAGATACTCACACCGGAGATGCGCCCGTCGGTGGTGAAGTCAACCGTCAGCTCCTGGCGCGACTCCGCCTGGTCGGCCTCAACCATATCAATGGGAATGCCGCGCACCTGATAGCCACTTGAGGTTTTCAGGCAACGGCTCATGATATTCACGGGAGGACAGCTCATGGCACTGGCCTTCCACATCTGTTCTATATCCTTGATAGCTTCGGGCGTGAAGTTTTCCTTTGGCAGTTTTATCTTCTTCTCCTGCTCGTCGGCAGCCGTTTTGAAAACAGTCATCATCTGCGTGACATTCTTCTCCATCTTTGCCTTCGTAGCAGCATCGACAACCCCCTCGTTGATCTTGAAGGTTGCCCCGTCTGCCATTGCGACGGTGGTCATCATGAACAGCAGAACCGTCACGAACGGTCTTATTATCACATTCTTAGTCATTTCTATATTGATAACGTTTTTTTATTCTTTATATTTTCCAAATAGCGTGCGAATATTGTGCTGCGGAATATTTCCATAAAGCGTCGCCGTCACCAGGCCGCCGTCTTCGAACAAATCCTCTGTAGGCACGGAAACCACAAACAGATGGATGAAGTTCAGCTTGCGGTGGTGAAAAACCAGCGTGGCATCGATCTTGTCCTTATTGATAGAGGTGACGCTGCAATAGATGTCCATATTGCGGGCCAGCAGGTCGTAGATGTTCTGCATGTTCTGCACGGGCACCTTTTTCGAGCTGCCATACATGCTTTGCGTGATGGCAATGCGCAGCTTGTTCTGCTTTACGCGGTTGAGCAGGATATTGGTGAACGACTCCATCGGATAGCGCTTGTCGAATATCGGCTCATAGCTGCCGCGCTTTTCACGGACATAGAAGCTGGAAGTCATCGACTTTACCTGGAACGACTTGCCTTTCACGATATAGATGCCACGTTCGGCCGTCGACTCCAGGTCGCGCTTACTGACCGTAAGGGGTGCATGATAGTTTTCGGCGACATGGGAAGCACAGAGCTGTTCGTAGAGCAGCGTGTCGGCACTTACCTTGTCACGATCCTGGGCCACTGCCATGCCGGCCACCAACAAGACCGACAGGAAGAGCCATTGACGCGGATAACTGATGATGAAACGCATAGCTTGCCGTTTTTATTTCGTCTTATATGCTGCACGATAGATTCCCGACTTCATCTGCTCGCCGCCGTTGCCGCGGATGGGATTCATCAGGATGCTGAAGTCGACAGGTTCCTCTGTTGCCACGAGCAGGAAGGTCTCACGGGAATTTGCCTCAGAGAACTCGAAGGGTTCCGACTTGAACGCCACCGTGCTGCGGGCCGGCACCAGCAGATGGGCGCAGATGGCAGCCTCATCAACCGGGAGCACCAGGTATTTGTTGCCGCGCTCGTCGATGTCAAGCACATTCACAAAGAGCGGTTCTTCCGTACCGTTGGTGACACGCACATAGCAATTAGTGTTTACGTCAACCTCGGGATTGACGGGCAGTCCCGTCTCGCATGAAACAAGGTCGAAACGCACGTCCATATCCGTTGAAAGGAGATTCTTGGGCTGTATCAGACTGCTCTCCACGGCAACTGCCTGGTCTGACATGCTGGCAAGACGGTTCAGCAGGAACGAGTCGCGGGCCGTGGCACGATAAGAAGTGGCCGTAGCCTGCATGTAGGCGCTGGGATGGGTGAGGTTCTTGCTCTCTTTCGAGAACAACTGCTTCACCATATAGCTGAGATACTGCTTAGAAAGGTTCTTGGGAGCCTTGGCGGCTTTCAGCAAAGCGCCCACGGTATTCGTTCCCTCGGTGGTAAACGAATACATCTTGCTATTCACCTCGTCGAGTACCGTCACCGCACTCTCCTTGCCAATCACCAGCCGACTGGAAGCCGTGAGTGTCTTGCGCGCACTCAGGGCTACGGGTTTCGAACCCTCGTAAACCTTGGCCGTTCCCACAACGGAATAAACCAGATAGTCTGCTGCGCTGGCCACCGAAGAGGTCAGCAGCGCAAACACCAGAGCGAAAAGGTGCAGCGCACCGTATGTTTTCAAATTCATAGTCATGTTCTTTTTCATTCTCATTTTGTCAAATCTAATAGTTTTATTTCTCGTAGGTAAAAAGTTCAAAGGGTTCCATTCCATTCGGATTCATGAAGATGGGCGTCTGCTTGAAGTCGGTCATCTGGCGCACAGCCTTGTAAAGATACTGGTCGAGCTGCTGGGTTGACAGGCCAATCTCGCCCTCGCCACGGGCAGCGCCGTTGAAGGCATCCACAAGGGCTTTGGTGAAGGCGCCGTTCTTCCAGTCTTCGTTTTCCTTCGACTTGGTGTCGCTGGCGCTTGAGGCATACATCACCATGCCGTTCTTGGTCCGGCGCAGCTGCTCCACGAAATGATTGCTGGCAGCCGAGCGGTTGCCGCCCATCAAGGCACCCGAGTAGCAGGCGTCAACGAAGACGATGAGCTTGCCGTTGATATCCTCCACAGCCTGACGGAAATCGTTGCTCGAGAAGCAGTTATACAGCTTCGACGTGCTGCTGCCGTAGTTCATGAAGTAGAAACGGTCTTTCTCGTCGCGATAGCCATGACCGGCATAGAAGAAGATGCAGACATCCGTCGGTGAAGACTCCTGCTTCAGCCATTCCATGGCCTCGTAGAAGTCCTCGCGCGTGGCCTCTTCGTCGGTAATGGTCTTCACCTGCACGTCCTGATAGGGGTATCCTTTCTTGGTGCTGAGCACATGGGCGAAATCGCGCGCGTCCTTGGTGGTGAACTTCAGTTTCGGCAGTTCGGGATCATTATAGTCGCCCACGCCGATGGCCACGGCAAAGAGCCGCGGCAGCTCGGCTACCTGCTTCTCGCGGACAAGACGGATGCTTGCCGGTTCGCTGTTTCCGTTTTCATTCTGCGCGTAGATGGTCACCGTGCAGTCGCGGTTGGGAAGGTCAACCTCCACCGTATTGGCAGCACGCACGGCACGGTCGGCCGGCTGTTTCTGGCCGTCAACCATGACGGTAACCCGTGTGCTGGCCTCCAGTCCCTGTGCCAGCAGCTGGTAGCGCAGCTTGATGACATCGGTATGGAACGGACTCTGGTCTTCGGGGAACAGTATTCTCACCTCGGGGGGAACCGGACGACTGCTTGCCGCAGGCTTCGGAGCCGTCGTAGACTCGCTTTCTCCGCCCATGTTCAGCGTGATTTCACCCTTCGGGTCAATCTCCACTTCGGTGCCCTGATTATCCTGTTTCGGATCCGGCTGCTGGGTTGTCGCAGGCTTCGGAGCCGTTGCCGGCTGCTTCACCTCGGCCACGTCCTGCATCGGGATGGCAGCCGAATGCTTGCCGGCAGCCTTGTCTTTCCAGAGCTGACTCATTTTCTTGTCCTGCATCACAAGCACACCTTTCTCATAGCATTCGGCCAGGGTGAGCTGTGCGTTCTGGTTTCCGTTGTTGGCAGCGTCGGTAAGGTTGCGCAATGCCTTGTCGTAGTCGATGGGCACGCCGCGTCCGTACATATAACAATAGGCCAGATTATACTGCGCCTTGGCAAATCCCTTGCGGGCCGCACGCTTGAACCACATGGCAGCCGTGGCGTAGTCCTTGTCGATACCTTCTCCGTTATAGAGGGCATAGCCCAGGTTGAACTGGCCTTCCTGACTGCCGGCCTCGGCCGCTTTCTGGTAGCATTCCACGGCTTTGCCGAACTGTTGCTTGTCGTAGAAGTCGTTGCCCTGCTTGAGCCATTGGTCGGCTGTCTGTGCTCCAACACCTGACACCCAACACCAAACAACTATCAACAGATATATTCTATTTCTCTTCATTATTTCTTCGGCGGTTTAAAATAAAGTGATTTTTGAGCAAAAGCGTACAGCCGTTTCCATTGTGGATGGATGGTGCAGTAGTCGATGAACCACATGTAGTGGATGCGGGCTCGCTCGATAAAGGCAACACCCAGCAACGGCAATAGCAGCGAGATGTCGTAGTCGTATTTCACGAAACAGAGGAAACCTATCCATGCAAACACGACGCTGATAACCAAATATACCAATTTATTCCAATAGATGAAGAATCGGGGGGATTTCTTTCGGGTCAGATAGCCGGCATAGCCTGCAATGAGACATACGATGAGCGTCAGCAGACCGGAAACTATGTTCGACATCGACGATATCTCATGATGACCGATATAGGTCTCGGCAGCGTAGGCCACGGTCTTCAGTCCCGGCATCTTGCCAATGGGCGTGAAGTGCATGTCGGCCTCTTCGGTAATCGTACCCACCATGGCCAGCTTACCCTTGATGAGCGGCTTGTTCAGCAACACGGAATCATATCTCACGATTGGGAACTCCACGTTCGAGTAGAGTATCGTGCGCTTGTTGTTGGGCTCCACCGACGGCTTTTTGCCCATGTACTGGCAGGCAGCCAGATAGGGCAGCGAATAATAGGTGGCGGTGTCCAGCTTCTGACTGAGGGTGTAGTCGCGAAGCGTTCCGTTGGGACCGTTGCTCTTCATCACATTGCTATAGGCCCAGGTGTAGTCGCCGAACGGCTCGAAGAACGACTTCTGCACATCCACGAACTTTCCATATACCTGTGAAGAAGCAATCAACTTGCACGACAATACCGGATTCTTCAGCTGGTCGATGGCCGAAATCAGCTCACCGTTGGCAACCAGGTCCTCTTCCTCGTTCTCGTAGATAATATCCATCATCACGGTCTTGGGCTCACAGGCGGCAAGGTCTTCGATTGTCTTGGCTATGTCGCCGCGGTCGGTCTGCTCGGTAATGTCTATCAGAACGATATCGTCGCTCCATTTCACCGAATTACCCATGCGTTCGATGGAGAAGTAGATGTCGGTCATCTTGAACTCGCTCAGCGCACGGCTGACGGGGTCGAAGAGTGAGAAATTAATGAACAGCGTGGCCCAGAAAGCGGTGATAATCCATGCCAGCACAACCACGATGACATGGTCGTGATGGAATATCTCGTGGATATTCTCCTTTATCTTCCGCTTTATGTAACTAAACAGTTTCATCTTTTTTCTCAATCTGTTTCTGGTCTTTTAATAGTTTTCGGGCCATCTTCTGCTCGCGCTTTGCCCTGAGCTCGTCCATATAGCCTGCCGTGATGATGCCCGACGGCAACGCCACGATGGCCACGCCGACAAAGGCGGAAATCATGCTGATGAACCTTCCTATCTGCGAAACGGGATAGATGTCGCCGTATCCGACGGTGGTCAGCGTGCAGGCTGCCCAGTAGACAGCGTCGAAGAACGTGTGGAACAGATAGTCGCCCGTGCTGGGATTGATGTCTTCTTCGGCATTGAACATGATCAGCGCCGTGATGAAGATATAGAAGGCGGCCAGCGAGAACACCGTCCAGAGGATGCGCCCCTGGCGGCGAATGACGGCCATGATGATTTCCAGCGGCTCATAGTAGCGGATGAATTTTACCACGCGCAGGATTCTCAGCAGGCGTGTGATACGGGCTGTCTTGAACGTCGGACTAAGCAGGTGGATCGTAGGGAGAATACTCAGCAGGTCGATGATGGCCATGATGGTGAACGGGTAGATGATAAACGACACCCATCCCTTCTTCAGCTCGTAGTCGGCCGTTATCCACCGCAAGATGTAATCAGCCACGAAAATGATGGCCGGAATAATGTCACAATACCAGAAGATGGGATAATGCTCGCGGAACATCAAAGGAAGTATGCTCACACCTATAACCACGGACATACTGGCGTGATACAGCTGCGACCAGCCACCATCATCATTGAGATATCCGGGGCCGATAATCTCGTATATCTTTTTCCTGACGTTCATTCTCCGTTTCTACTTATGTATAGCAGAGTTTTCCGAGTGCAAATATAACAATAATTCTGCGAAATACAATATGAAAAGCGTTTTTTTGTGCGTTTGGACCCAAAAACGCATTCACGGGTTTGATAAAAATATGAAAAGTAAAGCCGCAAATGATTATAAACAATTATTGCATGCAAAGTAATTTAGTCTAAATTGCAAAGTAATTTAGTCTAATTTACCGAGCAATTTAGACTAAATTACTTTTGAAAGAAACTATAAAAAAACCGCTCCCGAAATTCAGGAGCGGCTTAAGGTTTATTTCTTCAGCTTCGGATCGTTCTCTATCAGCCATTCGCCTATCTGAACGGCATTCAGCGCAGCGCCCTTTCGGATCTGGTCGCCACTGAGCCAGAAGGTCAGTCCGTTCTCGTCGCTGATGTCCTTGCGGATGCGGCCCACATAGACATCATCGTGACCGGCAGTCTCCAAAGGCATGGGATACACGAGCTGCGAGGGGTCGTCCTTCACCGTCACGCCGGGAGCTGCTGCCAAAGCCTCACGGGCCTCGTCGACGCTGATGGGGCGCTCGGTCTCAATCCATACGCTCTCGCTATGGCTGCGCAACGAAGACACACGTACACACATGGCCGAACACTTGGCGTCGGTATGCATAATCTTCTGCGTCTCGTTATACATCTTCATCTCCTCCTTGGTGTAGCCGTTAGGCTGGAACACGTCAATCTGGGGAATCACATTATAGGCCAGCTGGTGGGCGAACTTCTTCACGGTCTTCACCTCGCCCTCTTCTACCATTTCCTTGTACTGCTGCTGCAGTTCGGCCATGGCAGCGGCACCGGCACCCGATGCGCTCTGATAGCTGGCCACATGGATGCGCTTGATGTGGCTGAGCTGCTCGAGGGGCTGCAGGCATACCACCATCATGATGGTCGTGCAGTTAGGATTGGCAATGATGCCGCGCGGACGGTTGAGCGCATCGGCGGCATTGCATTCGGGAACCACCAGGGGCACATCGTCGTCCATGCGGAAAGCACTCGAGTTGTCAATCATCACGGCGCCGAACTTGGTGATATCGGCGGCAAACTCCTTGCTGGTGCCTGCACCTGCCGATGTGAACGCGATGTCCACATCCTTGAAATCGTCGTTGTGCTGAAGCAGTTTAACTTCAATCTCCTTTCCCTTGAAGGTGTATTTACGGCCGGCAGAACGCTCGCTGCCAAACAACACCAACTCGTCCATCGGGAAATTTCTCTCGTCAAGGATGCGCAGGAACTCCTGTCCCACGGCACCACTAGCACCTACAATTGCAACTTTCATCTTTCTTTTTATTTGATTTTCAATAAATTTGGGTGCAAAATTACACAAATATAAAATAAATGCAAAACAAATATAGAAAAAAATAACTACCTTTGCACCCAAATAGAGAAGTCAAGTACATGGCAATGTTCGATCTCGGCACCTATTTTCCCATCACCGATCCCACGTGGATCTTCTTCATCGTGCTCAGCATCATCCTGTTTGCGCCGATGATTATGGCCAAGCTGCGCATTCCGCACATCATCGGAATGGTGCTGGCAGGCGTGCTGGTGGGACAATACGGACTGAACATACTGCAGCGCGATGCCTCGTTCGAAATCTTCGGACAGGTGGGTCTCTATTTCATCATGTTCCTTGCCGGACTTGAAATGGACATGGAGGGCACCAAGAAGCACCTCGGGAAAATGACGATTTTCGGACTGCTCACGTTCTTTGTCCCCTTCATCATGGTCTATTATGCCGGCATCCACCTGCTCCACTACTCGCGTCAGACCACCCTGCTGCTCTGCTGCATCATGTCGTCGAACACGCTGATAGCCTACCCCATCATCACGAAATACGGTCTGCAGCGCCATCGCTCGGTCACGCTTTCCGTGGGAGCCTCGATGATTGCCCTGACCATGGCACTCGTTTCGCTGTCGTTCATCGTCAGTGCCGTACATGCCGAAACAGCAGGAAGCAAGCCTTCGCCGCTGACATCCTTCCTGTTTCCGCTCCTGAAACTGGCTCTCTATCTGGCAGGCACCATCTATATACTGCCGCGGGTGACCCGCTGGTTCCTGCAGCGCCACAGCGATGCCGTGACGCAGTTTGCCTTTGTGATGGCGGTGATGTTCCTCAGCGCGGCCATCACATCGTTCATCGGACTGGAGGGCGTGCTGGGTGCATTCTTCTCGGGACTGACGCTCAACCGCTACATCCCGCGCGTTTCGCCGCTCATGAACCGGTTGGAATTCATCGGCAACGCGCTCTTTATACCTTATTTCCTGATTGGCGTAGGAATGCTCATCAACATCGGGGCTTTGTTCGACAGCTGGCACACGGCCTATGTGATGGCCATCATCGTGATTATCGGAACGGTAGGCAAGATGGTTGCCGGCTATCTCGGCAGTTTCGGACTCCGGTTGCCGCTCACCCACGGCCACATGATGTTCGGACTTACCTCGGCCCACGCTGCCGGTTCTATCGCCATCGTTATGGTGGGCCTCAAGCTGTCAATCGGAGATGGCAAGTATCTGGTCGACGGAGACATGCTCAACGGTGTGGTGATGATGATTCTCTTCACTTGCATTATCTCGTCGCTTGTCACGGAATACGCCTCACAGCGCATCGTTTTGCAGGATAATCTCATCAACGACGATGAAAAGCAGGGCGACGACGAGAAGATTCTGCTGCCTTTGAAATACCAGGGCAACAGCGACAAACTGGTCAGCCTGGCCACGCTCATGCGCAACGTGAAGCTCAACCGCGGCATCATCGGACTGAACGTGGTGCTCGACGATGATAACGTGCAGAAGAACCAGGCCTTGGGTCGGCAGCTGCTGGAACAGACCGCGAAGGCGGCTGCGGCAGTGGACGTCAGGATGCAGACGCAGAGTCGCATCGCCACAAACATTGCTAACGGCATCATGCATGCTTTCAAGGAATACAATGCCAGCGAGATTATCATCGGTCTGCACGAGCCAAAGAACGAGAAAGACTCTTTCTGGGGCATTTTCACCGAAAGCCTGTTCACCCAGCTGAACCGTCAGATTGTGATTGCAAAGTTCGGACAACCGCTCAACACCATACGCCGCATTCAGGTGGCTGTGCCAAGCCGGGCTGAATACGAGCCGGGATTCCACCGCTGGATTGACCGTCTGGCCCGCATGGCCACCAATCTGGAATGCCGCATCCAGTTCCACGGCCGACAAGAAACGCTGACGCTCATCAGCCAGTATATTCAGAACATTCATCCCACCACGCGTGCCGACTACCAGCAGATGCAGCATTGGAATGAGCTGCCTGCGCTGGCCCAGCAAATCAACGAAGACCATCTCTTCGTAATCATCACCGCACGTAAGGGAACCGTCAGTTATAAGACGGCATTCGAGAAGCTCCCCGCTGAGCTTCAGAACTATTATCATCAGCAGAATCTCATCATCATCTTCCCCGACCAGTACGGAGAATCCATGAACGTGATGAGCTTCACCGCTCCGCAGAAACGCGAGGAAACCAGCGCCTACGACCTGCTTCGTTACTGGATTTCCAAGTCGAATTTGCTACACGGAAAAGAAAACAAATAACAACAAGATATGATTCATGTAAAAAATATTACCAAGAGCTTTGGTTCGCTACAAGTGCTCAAAGGCATAACCCTCGACATCAACAAGGGTGAGGTGGTCAGCATCGTCGGCCCGTCGGGCGCAGGAAAGACCACGCTCCTGCAAATCATCGGAACGCTCGACAAGCCCGACAGCGGTTCTGTTTGTGTCGATTCCATCGACACCACATCGCTCTCGCAGAAAGCGCTCTCCGATTTCCGCAACAAGCACATCGGATTTGTTTTCCAATTCCACCAGCTGCTGCCGGAATTCACCGCGCTTGAGAACATTATGATTCCCGCCTACATTGCCGGCAAAAGCAACAAGGATGCCAAGAAAAGGGCAAAGGAACTGTTAGACTTCATGGGACTCAGCGACCGCGCCAATCATAAGCCGGCTGAATTGTCGGGCGGTGAAAAGCAGCGCGTTGCCGTAGCGCGTGCGCTCATCAACAACCCTGCAGTCATTCTAGCCGACGAACCCTCCGGAAGCCTTGACTCCAAGAACAAGGCCGAACTTCACCAGCTGTTCTTTGACCTGCGCGACAAATTCGGCCAGACTTTCGTCATCGTCACTCACGACGAGGGACTAGCAGCCATTACCGACCGCACCATCCATCTGAAAGACGGAGCCGTGGTAGAGCCTGAAGATGCGGAACAGCCCTTTCTTGAGGTTGCCGCTGAAGACAAGGCCCCAACAGATGGCAATGCCATTGCTGAAAGCACGAGCGACGAAAAAGAAAGCCTTTCCATTTAGGCTAATTCCAGACTCCCCTCGATTAAAATAAGTTACCTATTAACAAATTAACAATACGACATGAAAAAATACTATTTTGCATTATTCTTCGCCGCTTCCATGATGACTGCATGCAGCGGAAAGGGAGGTAATCCGAATGAGCCGAACGACTCACACCTGCAGCCATTCGAAGTGGAATTCAATTTCGGAACGGTTAAAGACGGTGCAGGCTTTGAGTACCACGACTTTCATTTCAGAAACGACGGCAAGGATCCTTTGGTGATTTCGAAAGTTGAGACCTATTGCCATTGCACCGCGGTAAAATATCCGCAAGAGCCCATCAAGCCCGGTGAAGAGGGAGTAATCAACTTAAGACTCGACGGTGGCGACGTATCCCCCGGTTTCTTCTCTCGCGACATCGACGTATACTACAACGGCAAAGGAAGCCCCGTCCGCCTGACCGTCAGCGGCAAAAAAGAAGAAATGCAAGAATAGCCTCCGCCCCGCATAGGGATGCAAAAAGCGCCCAAGCCGTCAGGTGTTGAACGGTCGTACCGTTCAAAAAAAGAAAACAAAAAACTCGCGCCCCTAATCATAGGGGCGCGAGCTTTTTATTATCAGATAGTTGTTTACTCAGCAACACAGATAGATACACGGTTCAGGTCGTTCTCCTCGAACGGCTGAACGGTATCACCGTAGCTGTCCCAAGTAATGCGGCTCTCGTCGATACCGAAGTCGTTCTTCAGTGTGTTCACGACAACGTCAGCACGACCGGCAGCCAGACGGGCGTTGATGCGCTCGTTACCTGTGCCCTTGTCAGCATAACCAGAAACAACAACCTTTGCGTTGGGATACTTCTTCAGGTACTCGGCGATGTCGGCCACCTTCTGCATTTCGCGCTCCACGATAACAGTGCTGTTGATGGTGAAGAACACGTCGCGGCGGATCTTCTCCACCTTAGCGGGTGTAACGTCGATATACTTGTAGATAGTGTCATACTTCACAACGTCGCGATATACATCGTGAGTCTCGGTCAGACGAGTCTTGCCCAAGTTGATGCGCAGACCAGCCAGTGCATTGAAGTACCAGTCGGGGTTGTCTGCATTCTTAGAGTTGTACTTGTCGGTCAGGATGTTGGCATTACCCTCAAGAATCAGAGAAACAGCGTCGCTCAGACGGAAGCCCAGCTGCAGACCACCGCGTCCGAAAGGATTAACCTTTGTGCCGTCCCAAAGATACTCCAGCTCATAGCCGTCCAGAGTTCTAATCTGCTTAGCAATGTCCTGAGCCTCGTCGTTCTTCCAGGCGATGTTAGCACCACCACCAACGAAAGCAGTCAGGGTGAAGAAACGATCAGGATTCCATCCGCCGATAAGGCTTGTGATGTCGAACATCAGGTCGATACCGGGAGCCACATAGTTCCACTTGTAGTCGAAAGTATAGGGATGGTTGGCATAGCTGTTCCAACCGCCCTTGCTCTGCCAGCCATTAGCCTGGATGCGGGCAGCAAACCACGGGTTGAACTGATAGCCGATACCCAGCTGGACGTTGGGCGAAATCAGCTTGTCGAACTTAGCCTCACCAAGCGTGTACTGGGCACCGCCCTGCAGCGTGATGAAGGCGTGCTTGTTGAACTTCTGAGTCACGTCCTGGTGATCGAACTCCTGCACAGTGCGCTGGTCGACGCGGTCAACCACCTTCTTCTGCTGTGCTGTGGCGGTGAGGCTAACGAGAGCCATCAAAGCCACGATAAAAGATTTCATTTTCATAACGTTATAAAATTAAATTAATATATTGATATTTATTTTACCATGATTTTCTTACCATTGACGATATACACGCCCGGCTTCTTCATATTCTCCACGCGGCGTCCCGTCAAGTCGTATATCTTCTGCTCACTACCGTCAGCAGCATTAACCTCGTCGATTCCCAAGATGTCGATAATCTTGTTATTCAGCGCAAACGGGTAACTTTTCTGCTCATTAACCAAACATTGACCTGTAAAGCTATTATTCTTCAGCCATTTGCCAAAATTGGCATCGCCTAAAGCCTCACGAGGCACAACAACGTAATACATGCCGCTTAAATATTTAAGTTCATCTTGTTGGAAGGGTTCGTCAAGCACAAGCTTCAAAGCAATATAACCATTCAACCAAGGATATGGCATTTCTTTTCTGAAATTGGAATATGACGTCAAATGACCTGTTTTGATCAAAGCACCATTGATATTTGTAATCTGAATGACAGCATCCGGATTAGGCACTATAGAGGTGTACAAATCTGTATAGAAAACAATATCATTAAGCCATACATCAGCAACAACATCAGCATGGACATCAGGATCCATCAACATCTTTGTACTCACATTGAACCGATAATCATAGCTGAAATTAGGCTTGTCAGTATCGGTACTTCCCTGCCCTGATTCACCACCACCAGGATTCGGGTCGTCACCACCGCCAGGATTTACGGAACTGCCCTTTATCGTAATACTCAATGTAGCTAATGTACTTTCCACAGAAGCATAATCACTCGTTGGCACATAGCTGAAAGTTTCTGCAGGTATATAGAGCAAGTATTGACCTGCCTCTAAGCCTGATGTATTCACATTAAAATTGTAGAAACTGTTCTCTACCTTGGTCAGAATCGGTGTTGTGCTTGTTATCCGCTCAGGATCACTTATCTGATTCTGTTTCTCGAAATAAGGCAATGAAGCGTTAATAATATCGGCACTCTGAACATTATGTACAACCAACGTTACCGGGTCACCAGCATTTTCAATCTCAATACCATTGGAACCGTTATCAAAAGTTAATTCTGCCTGAATGGAAGTAGCAGGATCTACCGGTTCCGTAGTCTCTTCGAAAATAAACGCACTCGACGTACCACTAGTAAAATAAGTCGTGGCTGTGGGCGATGCCACGATAGCATTGGATGGATAGCTGATGGCAGCAGTCGAATTGCCCAAATCCTCATCATTGCCATCACGTCCTAACCAACCAGAAATGGAGAACTTTCCGATAAGCTTTGTAGAGTCCGCATTTTCAACAACTAACTTAGCAACTGTAAGTTGAGTAGCCTTGCCTGATTGAGGATATGTAAATCCTTCAAATCCGGACGGATTACCCAAAACAGTCAGGTAACGCTCGTCTATAGTCTTGAACTCTATACCTCCATTGCCTGCAACAGCAAGGAAAGCATCAGCAGAAGTACAGGAAGACTTAAGCTCAACTTTTTGGTTGGCATAAGTAAGATAAGTAATACTGCCACCATCATTGACGCCAGCAATCCGGTACCACTTACCAGCAGCAGGCATCTTGACGTTAGTCTCCATATAGTATTTACCTATCGCTTCCTTAATCTCGTCGACAGTAGCATCTTTACCCTTATTAATCACGGTAGAAAGAGCTGTATAACCTTCACTAGACGATAGTGGATAGCCATAGTTACCGTTGTCGGTCATCGACTTCAATTGTCTGGCAAGAGCCAGTTCTTGTGACTCAGCGGACTCCACGGTATAAGTCAATGTAAACTTAGGATTCCAGCGTTCATCAGCAGCATTGCCCATCATGCCATTATAAATAGCCTGTTCAGGAACTTCAAACGTCCATACACCCTCTTCAGTAATTACGCCACGAGTATGAGCAATGGTTACATTCTTTGTATTGCCTTCAGTTAAAGAAATCGGAGCTGTGAACTGCTTCACACCGTCTTTATAAACAGTAGCCATTGAATTAGCAGGGACACTGACAAATTCATTATAGGCAACATCTATAGACTCGGGTAACTGATTAACCTTGCCGGGTGTAGGACTTACATTTGACCAGGTCAGGATATCACGCTTAGGATTCACGCGGAAAGGTATCGACAAAGATTCATGGGTGCCTCCCTCTGAATTCTTAAAAGCTCCAAAAGGAACATTTACCGTATAGTCACCATAGGCAGTATATGTACTTCCTGTCGATAGGGTCACCGAAGAACCATGAACAGAAGCAGACATAGCTACAGGCGTCTGAATTCCAGGGCCCGAAAGCGTAATTCCACTAGTATTAACATTAGAAGAATTAATGGCAAGGTTGAAATCCAATGTCATGGAGTTGAAAGTGGTCACCTCGCTTCCTGCAGAAGGATTGGAAGATACGAAAGACAACGGTTTCGATGGTTTCTTATAAAAAACCTCTATAGTCTGAATACTTGTATCATGTGCTCCGTTCTCGATAACAACAGTGTCAGTTGAAGTAACAGACAACCATTTCTTAGCCGAGGCATAATAAACACCCGTAGAAGAATTAGAAAGTGTACCTACACTGCCTGTGAATTTGACAGAGTCGAGTTCGCAGCCATTGGTTGTCCTTATTTTTATAAAGGCTCCACTACGCATTTCCAACACGTAATAGTAGGTTCTTTTACCATTAGCCTCTATATAGTAATGAGGTATAACAACACCACCTTTTCCGATTCCTCTTGTGAAACTTATCTGTATATCTTTGCATGTCAACACCTTGTCAGTGATTCTTAAGAAATCATCAAGACTGCCATCTTGATATGTTACTGTTGGGCTGATATCAAGTGTTGTCGGGTTGGTAAAGTCGAACATAGCATTATCACCAACCTCTGCAAATGCAGGTACAGAAAGAAAAGCCAATAGGATGTAGAATAACTTTTTCATATATGTCTAATCTAAATGTGATTTCAATTTAATAGATGCTCTTCGTCAATCTCATCCTTAGTGGTTTTCACACAGAGTTTCCACTCTCCGTCAACACGGACAGGATTAAACATGAACATCGTAACAGGAGCCTCTTTGGTACCTGCCTGCTCGGCAGTAGCAAAAGTAATTGCATACTTCACATCGTTGCATCCTTCGAGCATAAAAGAGAAGTACTGACGCTTATAGTCCAGCACGGGAAACATCTTAAACTGACGACGAAGACGCTTATCCATCTTCTCACTCAGCTTAGAAATAGCTTTCGTTGAATCATCGTATTCATAGAGATTCGCTATAACCTGATCAATCTTTTTAGCCTTCAGCTGCTCCATAGCATCGTCGCAAATGCGAAGCATAGCGGCAGTGTCCTGGGAAGTCAGCTCGCTGCGGAACTCCTTAATCTGTTCCTCGCGGGTCTTAGGTTTGCTTTTACATGCAGCTACCAATGTAAAAATTGCAACTGCTAAAACTATATAACTGTACTTTTTCATAATAATTTTTTTAAGAAGGAAAAGAGAGTGCGCCTGCTCTTACGAGACGCACTCTCTTATTAGAGCTTTAGATTATTGATATGTAATCAAAATCGATGTATTTACTCGGGAGAATGTCCGTGAGTTGTATCAACGTGCCAGCGAATGTTCTCCTTAAGTGAACCCCACTCGTAGAAGATTTCAACAGGAACGATAATGTCGAACTCAGTTACGTTGTCACCCAGGTTCTCATAGTAGATTGAACCGAAGCGGAGCTTCTTGAGCCAGTCTACAGGATAGATACCCATGTACTCTTCGATTGCAGGTTCCTTATCCTGAGAATAGAATGCGTTAGGAGTTACAAGACCCCATGGGCCCCATGTTCCAACGTAAGGTGTACCAGGATATTCGTACGGCAGAGGACTTGTAGCAGGAGTTGATGTCCAGCCTTCACCCCAAAGTGCCCAAACAGGAGCCATGTAAGGTTCACCAGCCCAGATATGAGCCTGAGTCGTAATCTTGTCAAGAGTTACGAAGGTCTCAGGATTAGCCTGGTGCAAGTTGGTCTTAGCAACAGAAGGTCTCATATCGAGAGCAATACCCTTCACATTGTAGTAAGCCCAGAACCAATAGTGGTTATTGTCCATATTGGTATCAACACGATACATATAACCATGCTTGTGCATGAAGTTACCCTTTCCGTCGTAGTCACCACGCCAGTCATACAACTGGAGGTTATCGAGGAGATAGAGAACATTCTCATGAGTCTTAGCATCAAGTGCGTTCTTAACACCAGGAGTCTTCAGGTTGATAGGACGCTGCCAAGAAGCGAGGAATGTAGCGCTGTTCAGGTCGTCATAGAGACCCTGCTCAACAAACGTAGCAACATCACAGCCTTTGTTTGCAACCAAACCAACCCAAGCGCGGAACTGCTGGTTGATATACCTCTGAGCATACTCATAGTCACAAGTACCATCGGCCTTGGTCGGATAACCGAGAGCGTTCAGAATGTCATAGAGAACAGTATTCTCCTTGCTTGTAGGATCATTGCTTGGAGCCCAGTGAATCAGACGAATGGCACCTGCATCATGCTTGGTAGCAATCAGAGAAGCATTTGTACGACCATCCTGCTCCTGCTGAATGATTTCAGCAATTGGATAATAGGTTGTACCAACCTTAGCATAAAGGATCTTGTTGTTGAACATACCCAGGTTGTAGTTGGTAGCGCAAGTTGTCATCAAAGTCTTCAGACCTTCCTCAGACTGATAGCCTGCAGAAGAACCAGACCAATCGAACTTGTTGGCAGAAGCATTCCAAGTAGCGCACCATGTATGAACATCATCCTTAGTAATCTTCACCTTCGGCTGGAAGTAGTTGACCATAGAACCATTAGTGTGAATACCATCAGTCCAGTTGTCAGTAGCCTCAACCATATTATCATAAGTGTGCTTGTAGATGTACTTACAGTAAATCTTATTCCAATCTGGCTGTGCAGGACCCTGAGGAGTGATAGTATATGTAGTACCGCTCACACCCTTTATAGTATAAGTCTTAGGAGCGAAGTAATACTTCATACGAAGATTTTCATTCTTGTACTTAGCATCAGTCTTATCACTAACCTTAACCTTTGTACCAGCAAGGTTCTTAGCTCCCTTATGCCATGCTATTGCATCACCAGCAGGAGTAAAGTCTAACGGCAAGCGGACATAGTTCTCAGTCAGCACATCGCTCATATAGCTATCCCAGTGCTTGTCGGCAGTTGTAATCAGAGTGCTACCCGGAGCCATGATATCAAGAACATCGGCAGACCAGCCCTTTTCAACGTCAGATGTAGCCATCTTTCCGTCAGGATTCCAGTTATACCAGTAGTTGTTAATCTTCTCCTCGTAGTAAACAATGTTCTGATCACGAGTGATGTTCATAGTCAGCTGCAACCAAATATACTGATAAGGAGCATTGCTATAAGTATTGGTCTCACGGTCGTTCACGAAGTCCTTAGCCTTCCAGCGTACCCAACGGGTTACAGTAACAGGATAAGACTTAGCGTGGTGAGTCAGATACTCAACCTCTTCCTCAGACAGAGTCCAACGGATAACATGGTTAGTTGTGCTTGCTGCATTCAGATAGAATACCACCTGACCGAGCTGCTTATCCTGGAACTCAACGTTTCCTTCCTCATCAGCACCACCGGTCTTGGTCGGTGTAGCAATCTTACCATTCTTGTTACCATAGAGGTCACCGAAGTTGAACTGTTTCATCTGATAACCACGAGACTGTCCGTCAGGTGTTGTACCTACGAAGAAAGCCTTCGGAGTAACGAAACGCTCTTCTTCTGAAGGAACAGCAGTATCACCAATCTTACAGTCAGCGTGATAGGTGCGGTTGAATGCCTCATATTCCCAACCACCGAGAGTATTCTGCAGAACTTCCTTATCGAATTCAGCCCATGTGGTCTCCATTGCGAGAGGATCGCAGAGGTTGAACTCCTTGTCCTGAGCACGTACAACAGCTGTAGCGTTGTCCTGAGTGTGGCAGATGTGGAGCAGGATGTAACCATCGAGCAGAACATCACCCTTAGCGTTCTTCAGCATTACACGAACCAGAGGCTCACGGTCAACAGAAGACTTATCCTGTAAATCCTGAGTGTGACCCTGACCAGCAGCATCGTAATTAATGCTCTTAGCAACAACTATACCAGAACCGTCATCAAGGCTACTGATGTTGTCGTTCTTAGTCTTACTGATAGTCTGATTCTCAGCTGCAGCCAGTTCAGTATCCTTGAAGGTTGCATAGCGAGAGTCATAAGTCTTATTGGTTGTTACAATGTAATCAACGAACTGGAACTCATAGTGCAGACCGAATGCAGCCTCTTCACCATATGCCCAAGTACCTACGTCGAAAACAGGACCATCGAAAATACCAGGAGTATTAGTCTCCTTCTTCTTGATGTTCTCCTTCAGATAGTGAACACCGAGATAAGGCTTCAGGTCAACACCTTCGGGATCGAGAGCGGGAAGCTCAAGAGCAGCACCGCAAGAATCCTGCAGAGCCTCTTCAGGTGAATCCCAAATGTGGATACGATTCTTTGTGCAGTCGAACTTCTCACAGTTAGCCCAACCTTCCTCGTCACCAATACGGTCGCCAGGACCATAGTTCTGGTAGTTCTTGAGCTTAGGCTCAATGTACTGAGGCTTATTGTACCAAATCAGACCCTCGAGCTGTACACGTGAGGGGAGCAGCAGAGCATAGTCAGAGGTGATAATGTCACCCTCACTGTTCTTCAGCTGCAGAGCAACAGTATTGTCGGTATTGTTCTTATTATAAGTATACTTAACAAAACCGCCATCATACCACATACCAAGACCTTCTGGATCATCCGGAGTATAGGTCTCACCAGCGGTATTCTTAGGACTTGTGAAAGCGCCTGAAGGACCGGCAAGGCCATCTCCTGAAACTTTATTCTCTGGCCAGCTTACACTAGAATCGGTGTTACCATTAGGATTGATGGTCTCGTCTGTTGGCCAAGGAGCCAGCAGGTTAGGATGTGCAATCTGGATACCAGCGGTCAGAACACCAGCCTTAGTGGTGAACTTACCTGTTCTCTGGCTCCAAAGACCCTGCTGTCCGTATGTGAGAGCCAACATCTTGCCCCAATAACCATACTTCTTGGCATCGAATGCGGGAAGCTGATTAGCATAGAACTTCTCGGGAGAAGATACGCCGAGAGAAGCCTCAGAAGCACGAGTGTTGTAATAGATTACATCCGGCTCAAGAACGTTGAACTTAGGATCGTTATCCTTATAGTCAGCAACAGCAGAAGAAGGATTCATGTGGTACTGAACAGCCCAAGCGGGACCATAGATCCAACCGTCGGTTGACTTATTAACCTTACCCTTCTTGTTAGCGGGCTGATCGCTATAACCAACACCCTTCACGTTCTTCTTTGTAGCATAGTCATAATGCCAAGCCAGCGTATTGGGAACGTAGTCAAGAACATTCTTGGCAACGAACTCAATGTCATGCAGGTTAACTGCTTCAATAGTTCCATGGTGGCTCAGATCCTCATAAGGATTCTTCGGATATTCTGCGCGGAGAATAGTGTCGCCAATCCAAGGATACTCAATGGTCTCGATACCGTCGAGATAGAGGAATGGAACGAACACGAGACTCTTCAGAGTACCGCTCAGTGATATAACCACCTTACCATCAGCTGCATCCTGAACACCGTCAAGAATCAGTTCGTCGTTAGAAAGAACTGCAGTTACACCAGAAGTTGTGCTTGTTCCGAGGTAGCTAATGTTTGTAGCCTCAACGAATGCACCATTCTTCCAAATGTCAAAGTTACCAGTTTCTGGGTTGGGAACATAGTAAATGGTATCACCATTCTTACCTGCAGGACCCTGTTCGCCCTGCTGGCCCTGTTCGCCCTGCTGGCCCTGTTCGCCCTGCTGGCCCTGTTCGCCCTGACCGCCCTGCTGGCAATCGCAAACAGCCTTGTAATCGGTCTTCCGACCATCCATGTACCAGTAACCATCGTTACCGATAGTCCAGACAGTAGCATCCTTACCGGCAGGACCCTGAGGACCAGTTGCGCCGTCCTTACCATCAACACCGTCTTTACCGTCTTTACCGTCTTTACCGTCAACGCCGTCCTTACCATCTTTACCATCGGCACCGTCCTTACCCTTGATACCATAGATGTTGGTAGAAGAGCCGTCGGTCATGGTAACAGTAATACCAGGCTGCGGTGAAGAAATTTCGACTACGCTCTTTACGACGTAGCCCTTGCCAATCCACGTCATCAGCTGTTCAATGCTACTCTTGTTGGCATCGATCTGTTTCTGCAGATTATTGATGTCGTCATCATAATCCTTACAAGACGTGATCGTGCTTGTAGCCATGAAAGCAAATGCTGCGAGAAGCAAAGCACTAAAAACTTTCTTTTTCATTAGACTAATAATTTAAATTAAACAAAATTGAATATAAAATGTTCTTAAATTCTCTCACGATTACGCATACTCCTTTTGGGGGAGATACACAGTAATTTTGTGCAAATATACGCTTAATTATTATATTGCGCAAACAATTCCCAATATTTTTTCACAAAATGAAGGTTTTTTAACATTTCTAACACTTCCTGCTTAAAATAAGGGGTTGCGCGCTGTTTCAGCTCATCATAATAGGATTTTGTACCCGCGGGCCGTACACCTTATTAATATATACGCGCGCGCGAGGGGATAAAAAATACCTGTCATCTCTCATAGGCAAATGGTTTAATGGTTAAAAAATTATTTGTCAGTATCATGTTTTTTGATTTTTAATTCGATGCAAAAGTAATGCATTTTTGTTTATCTTCCAAATTTTTTCTTAACTTTTTTCTCATTTGTGCCTAATTATTAACTAAATACGGAAAATTTGTTACTTCAAGGCGTGAGTATGTAATAATCGTATTTCTAACTATGCTCACTTTTTGTATGAGGTATACTGATTTAGGTTGAACACAAAGACACAGGGGAATACATAAAAATCCTCCAAAGCGAATTGGCTTTGGAGGATTTTTATGGGAATGAGATTAGAATTCGGCGTTCTTCGGTGTGCGTGGGAAGGGAATGACGTCGCGAATGTTCTGCATTCCCGTGACAAAGAGGATGAGACGCTCAAAACCGAGGCCGAAGCCAGCGTGTGGACATGAACCATACTTGCGGGTATCAAGATACCACCAAAGTTTGTCGGTCTCCATCTGACGACTCTCAATCTCCGCCATCAATTTCTCATAACTCTCTTCGCGGACACTGCCGCCAATGATCTCACCAATCTGCGGGAAAAGGACATCGGTACCCTGCATGGTGGGACCAGGAGCCACACAGCCCTGATAACCAACCGAGCCTTCGCCCTGGGCCTCGTTCTGTTTCATATAGAAAGCCTTGATGCTGGCAGGATAGTCGGTCATGATGACCGGCTTCTTGAAATGTTCCTCTACCAGATAGCGCTCGTGCTCGGAAGCCAGGTCATCGCCCCAATTGCATGGGAACTCAAACTTCTTACCATTCTTGATGGCTTCCTGCAGGATCTCAATACCTTTTGTATAAGGCAGACGAACGAAGGTTTCCTTAAGTACGCCTTCCAGACGGGGAATCAGGTCGTGCTGCGGCGTGATGAACTTATTGTTGTTGATGAACTCAAGGTCTTCCTTGCAGTTCACTAATGCCCAACGAACGCAATACTTGATGAAATCTTCCTCCAGGTCCATCAATTCCTCTTGATTGAGGAAGGCCACTTCGGGCTCTACCATCCAGAACTCTGCCAGATGGCGCGGAGTGTTGGAGTTCTCTGCGCGGAAAGTGGGGCCAAAGGTATAGATGGCACCCAATGCCGTAGCACCCAGTTCGCCTTCCAACTGCCCGGAAACCGTAAGCGAGGTCTGCTGACCAAAGAAATCATCGTCGTAGATGATTTTACCGTCATCGTCCTTTTTCAGGTCGTAGAGATTCTTGGTAGTCACCTGGAACATATTGCCTGCTCCCTCACAGTCGCTGGCTGTAATCAGCGGCGTATGGAAATAGAAGAAACCATGCTCATGGAAATAGGTGTGGATAGCCATGGCCATATTGTGGCGGATGCGCATGATAGCACCAAACACATTGGTACGCAGGCGCAGATGAGCATGCTGGCGCATATACTCAAAACTCTGTCCTTTCTTCTGCATCGGATAGTCAGCAGCGCAAGTGCCATAAATCTCAATGCTTTCGCACTGGATTTCGCTGGACTGACCCTGAGCTGGACTCTCTACCAATGTGCCGACCACACAGATGCATGAACCTGTAGTAATGAGTTTGAGTTTTTCCTCTCCAATAGCAGCGGGATCTACGACCACCTGCACGCTCGTGATGGTTGAGCCATCATTGAGGGCAATAAAGTCGACGGCCTTGGAACTGCGATGCGTACGCACCCAGCCTTTCACGCAGACTTTCTTGCCGTATTCGGTGTCACGAAGGACATCAATGACTTTTGTTCTTTTCATTTTCAATTCAAATTATTATAGGAAAGTCTAGAATTCCTAGAAAAACTAGGATATCTAGATTTCCTAAAAGAGATTTATTCGAATGCACCCATGCGGAGCATCTCCACTTCCTTTTCGGTGAGGAAACGCCAGTCGCCACGACGGAGATTTTTCTTGGTGAGTCCGGCAAACTGAACACGGTCGAGCTTCACCACACGATAGCCAAGGTTCTCGAAGATACGGCGCACAATGCGGTTCTTGCCAGAGTGAATCTCGATGCCCACCTGACTCTTGTCGGTATCACTTGCATATTCGATAGCGTCGGCATGCACCTCACCGTCCTCCAGTTCGATACCTTCAGCAATCTGCTGCATATCGGCTGCAGAAACGCTCTTGTCAAGATATACATGATATACCTTCTTCTTCAGGAACTTGGGGTGAGTGAGTTTGGAAGCCAAGTCACCATCGTTGGTCAGCAAGAGAACACCCGTGGTGTTACGGTCGAGACGTCCGACAGGATAGATGCGCTCAGGACATACGTTCTTGACGAGGTCCATAACAGTCTTACGCTGCTGCGGATCGTCGCTGGTAGTTACATAGTCCTTGGGTTTGTTGAGTAGCACATAGACTTTCTTTTCCAGCGTGACGGGCTGATCGTGGAACTTTATCTCATCGGTACGCATCACTTTTGTGCCGAGCTCGGTTACAACCACGCCATTCACCGACACCACACCAGCCTGGATGAATTCATCGGCCTCACGACGGCTGCAAACGCCAGCATTGGCAAGGAACTTGTTGAGACGCACGGGCTCGTTGGGATCGAAGTTTTCCTCCTTGTACTCTATGCGCTTCTTCAAAGAATACTTAGCATTGGGATTATAGCCGCCACGCTTGTTGTAGCCACCACGCTGCTGGCCATAACCGCCACGCTGCTGACCGTAGCCACCGCGCTGCTGACCGTAACCGCCACGCTGCTGGCCATATCCGCCACGCTGCTGATAGCCCTGCTGTCCATAGCCCTGCTGACGGGGCTGATAGCCGCCCTCTTCATTGCTATTGTAACGGGGACGATAGCCCCCCTGCTGCTGACGGGGCTGATAACCACCCTCTTCGTTGCTATTGTAACGGGGACGATAGCTACCCTGCTGCTGGCGAGGCTGATAACCACCCTCTTCATTGCTATTATAACGGGGACGATAGCCGCCTTGCTGCTGACGGGGCTGATAACCACCACGCTGCTGGCCATATCCCTCACGATTATTGTAACCACCGCGAGGCTGATAACTGCCACGCTGCTGAGGAGCATCCGACTGCAGGTTAGCACCGAAGCCCTCGGGGCGGAATCCGCCTTCGCTGTCACTGTTGTTAGGTCTTGGAGAGTATGCACGCTGTGCATGAATACGCGGACGTGGAGAGCGTCCCTGTGGTCGATAATTGGAATAAGAAGGGCGATAACCTTCACGGCCACCTTCATTGTCCTGCTCTGCAGAAATTCCTTCGTTCTTGTTTTCTAAATCTTCTGACATTTTTTTTACTTTTAAATTAATATTAAGGTTGATAACTATAATGACGCCTAATCACTTAGGCTTTTTCTCGTTACGATTGCAAAACACCTGACGGCACGTACGGCAAACGGTGCTTACAAACCTGTATAGTTAGCGGGCGTAATGGCCATCAGTTCGGCCTTTACGGCATCGCTGACTTCCAACTGCTGAATAAACTCATGAATGGTTTCCTCGGTCATGTGTTTATTGGTGCGTGTAAGCGCCTTGAGGGCCTCATAGGGATGCGGATAAGCTTCACGGCGCAAGATGGTCTGGATGGCCTCTGCCACGACAGCCCACGTATTGTCGAGGTCCTCTTGCAACTTCTCGGGATTGAGAATCAGTTTGCGCAAACCTTTCAATGTGCTCTGAATGGCGATGACGCTATGGCCGAGAGGCACACCGATGTTGCGCAGCACCGTAGAGTCGGTCAAGTCGCGCTGCAAACGGCTAATTGGCAATTTCTGTGCCAGGAACTGAAGAATGGCATTAGCTATGCCAAGATTTCCCTCAGAGTTCTCATAGTCAATAGGATTGACCTTATGTGGCATTGCACTGGAGCCAACTTCGCCGGCCTTGATTTTCTGCTTGAAATACTCCATAGAGATGTACATCCAGAAATCGCGGTCGAGGTCGATAATAATTGTATTAATGCGACGGATTGCATCGAACACACTACCCATCTGGTCGTAGTTGGATATCTGGGTGGTGTACTGCTCACGCTGAAGTCCCAGTTTCTCGCTGACAAAGCGATTGCCGAACTCTCGCCAATCATAGTCGGGATAAGCCACATGGTGGGCATTGAAGTTTCCCGTTGCACCACCGAACTTGGCCGTCATGGGCACTTGCTTCAAAGAGTCCAGCTGCTGCTGAAGACGATAGACGAATACCATTATTTCCTTTCCCAACCGGGTAGGTGAGGCTGGCTGGCCGTGCGTCTTGGCCAGCATAGGCACATCCTTCCACTCTTCGGCATAGTCAGCCAACTGCTGGATAAGCTCCTCCACCTGAGGAATAAACACGTCGGTCAGTGCTTCCTTAATAGAAAGAGGCACACTGGTGTTATTGATATCCTGGGAGGTCAGTCCGAAATGGATGAATTCCTGATACTGGGTGATGGTGGTGCCGGACAAATCCTTATCAATGGCAGCAAACTGCTCCTTGATAAAGTACTCAACTGCCTTAACGTCGTGGTTGGTTGTCTTTTCGATTTCCTTTACGCGACGGGCATCATCTTCGCTGAAATTGCGGTAGATATCGCGCAACTTGTCGAACAGCCCCTTGTCGAAAGAAGAGAGCTGCGGCAGCGGCAATTCACAAAGCGATATAAAATACTCTATCTCCACGCGTACACGATAGCGGATGAGCGCATACTCTGAAAAATAGTCGGCCAACTTCTCAGTTTTACCTCTATAACGGCCATCTACAGGAGAAATGGCAGTCAGTATATCCAGTTTCATTTCTTTTATCTAATAATACGTATTACTTGTATCTACTAAAAACTCTAATCTTCGGCAAAAGTACAAATAAAAATTGACACTTCATAAATATTTCCCTTAATAAAATAAAAATCCCCACAACTCATATGAGGAGCGGGGAAGATTTAAATGTGGGCGTTGACGGATTCGAACCGCCGACCCTCTGCTTGTAAGGCAGATGCTCTAAACCAGCTGAGCTAAACGCCCGTCTTTTTGAAAAGCGATGCAAAGGTACGGAGTTTTTTTGTAACGACCAAACTTTTGCATCACTTTTTTCAAAAATCGGGGTTTATTCGATTGTCAGAGCGGTTAACTCCGGCTTATTCCCTCCCCTATTTAGGGTAGAGGAAAGGCTTTAACTACAGTTTATAGAGATCGTTTGCAGCTATTAGATCGACCTTCTTTGCCTCAAGAATCTTGTCGCAGCTGTCCAAATCTGTGGGACGAATCACCACATGAGCTATATCGCCGGCAGCAAACGAATAAAGATACTCGATGAACACGCCCTGAGAAGACAAATAATCGAGGACTACAGCCAGAGAACCGCTAGTGTTTGGACAGTTAAGCGCAATGACATCGGTCATCTTCACAGCAAAGCCAGCTTCCTTCAAGACCTGATATGCCCTCTCTGGTTCCGAGACAATGCAACGCAGTATGCCAAAATCGCTATTGTCTGCAATGCTCATAGCCGAGAGGTTGATGTTGGCCTTGCCCAAAGCTTCGGTAACCTCAGTGAGACGGCCACTCTTATTCTCCAAGAAAACGGATAATTGTTTTGCTTTCATAATCTTATTGGTTTATGGTTTACAATGATATTTCAAAACTTACGGTTATCGAACACGCGCTTTGCCTTACCGGTGCTGCGCTCAATACTCTTAGGTTCTACCAGTCTCACCTTAAAGCCTAATCCGATGACGCTTCTCAGTTCGGCCTCAAGTTTCTTCTGCAAGCCGACAAGCACAGACATTTCATCGCTATAGAACTCTTCCTTCACCTCAACCTTCAGTTCTGAGGTGTCAGTGTTGTTCACACGGTCTACTATCAGCATGAAATGAGGCTCAAACTCAGGCAGAGAAAGGATGACAGCTTCAATCTGAGAGGGGAATACATTGACGCCACGGATAATGAGCATGTCATCACAACGACCAAGAATACGGTCCATCCTGACGAGCGTACGTCCGCAAGAGCATTTCTCGTAATGAAGAGCCGTAAGATCGTGTGTGCGATAGCGAAGCAGCGGCATACCTTCCTTAGTGAGATGAGTAAAGGTAAGCTCACCCAACGTGCCCTCTGGTAGAGGTTCACCTGTATTAGGATCGAGTATTTCAGGATAGAAATAATCCTCGTTCAGGTGAGTTCCGCACTGGCATTCACACTCATATCCAACTCCAGGTCCCGCAATTTCGCTAAGACCATATATATCGTATGCCTTGATGCCAAGTGACTCCTCAAGTTTTCCGCGCATCTCTTCGGTCCAAGGCTCAGCACCAAATGCGCCCACCCTCAGTTTGAAATCCTCTCGGGGATATTCCGACTCACGCATGGCTTCTCCCAAAAACATGGCATAGGAAGGCGTACAGCAAAGCACGCTTGAGCCAAAATCGTGCATCAATGTTATCTGTTTCTGTGTATTGCCAGAAGACATGGGAATGACACTGGCACCAATATTCGTAGCGCCATCATGAGCACCAAGGCCGCCAGTGAAGAGGCCGTAGCCATATGACACCTGGAAGATATCATCCTTCGTAGCACCATAGGCAGTAAAGGCTCGTGAGATGCTCTCCGTCCACATGGCGATGTCTTTACGGGTATGAAGCACAACCACGGGTTTACCTGTGGTTCCTGAAGACGCATGAATTCTGACAATCTGACTCATCGGCACAGCAGCCAGACCAAACGGATAATTGTCCCGCAGGTCAAGCTTGTTGGTAAAAGGCAACTTCTTGATATCATCGATATCTTTAATGTCACCTGGTTCAAGACCCATCTCCTGAAACTTCATCCGATAGAAAGGAGAATTGTGATAAACGTAGTCGGCCATTTTCCGAATACGTATACTCTGGATTTCGCGAAGCTGTTCGCGATCCATACATTCAATGTTCTGATTCCAAATCATAAATTACACTTTTGCTTAGGATGGTTTGAACTGGCAGCAAAGGTACAAAAAAAATCTGCATTTCATTACAAAATGCAGATTTTTATTTAAGAAATCTTCCTTATCGGAGATATTCGACTTACTCCTTAACCTGTACAGTTGCACGACGGTTGTAAGAGATTGGAGACAGAATGTCTACACCACCCATAGCTTCCTGAGAAATCTTGCTCTCAGCAACACCCATCTTAACGAGCTCGTCAGCAACGCGCTTTGCACGCTTCTCAGAGAGAACCTGGTTGTGAGCGGGGCTACCGGTTGCGCTGTCAGCATAACCTGTAACGAGGAGGTTGTTGTTGTTCTCGATAGCATACTTGGCAAGAGCCTGTACGTTCACGAGGTCCTTCAGCTCAGCAATCTCGGTCTTGTCGAGGTTGAAGAATACAGAAACAGGAGTTGTGATGAATTCCTTAACAGACTGGGGAACCTCAGCCTTGGGCTGGTTAGCCAGCATGTTCTTCAGACGATCGTTCTCTGCGTTAGCGTCAGCGAGCTGAGCCTTAAGAGCATCAATCTGGCTCTGAGAGAGAGCCTTGATAGCATCCACATCGGGAACCTTGTTCCAAGTAGCCTTACCCAGGTTCAGGGTCAGACCAACTTCAGCTGTGAACCAACGGTCGTGAGCAGCATCCAAGTTGCGGCCCCACGCCCATTCCATACCCTCGAAGTCATCACCGCAGAGGTTGTAACCCAGGTCGAGGTTGATAGCAACACGCTTTGACACCTTGAATGTGTTCAGGATACCAGCACTTCCAACAAGCTCATAAGTGTTATAAGAGCAGTTGCGAGCAATACCAACACCAAAATAAGGAATGAAATTCCAAACACGGCTTTCGTTGTAACCGCAGAGGAGATTGCTCAGGTTGAGCAGGGCCTGCTCCTGCAGATTCCAATACTTAATCTTGTTCTTGTCAGCATCAGTAGTGATAACGCTCTTACCGTCCATAGCATTGAACTTCGTGCGAAGACCGATACCAGGAGTAAACCACTTACCAATAGCAACAGAGAAACCAAGACCGCGACGGAAATCCTTCAGAGGACTCTTGTCAAAGCTCTCGTGCTTCTCTTCGTTTGAGTAGAAAGCACTGTAAGCAAAGTTTGCCTGAACAAACCAGTTGCTCCAGAATGAATTAGTGGCAACACTGTACTTAAGCGTGGGCTCTTCATCCTGGGCCATGCTTGTCAGTGAAACGCTGGCCAAAGCCAGAACGATTAAAAACTTTTTCATAACCTTTTAAAATTTATAAATCAATAATTAATTATCTTAATTCGTACAAAGTTCGAAATTTCGGCACAAAGATAGTAATATTTTTTTAATTGCGCCTAATTTTTCACAAGAAAATATCCAAAAAAATAAAAAAAACTTAATTTACATCATGAATATGTCCATTTTTAACCCATCAAAGCATCAATTTCCTGTTGTTTGAGAATACAAATGACTATTTTCCCGTCGGGAGTATAATTAACATTTGAGCACGTGAAGAGTGTATTCACCAGGTTTTCCATTGCCTCATTAGTAAGTACCTGCCCATAGGGTATCGCGGCATTTCGTGCCAGACACATAGCCAGCGGACCATAAACATCACCACTGACAGATGATTTCTTCTCGGCTGCCGCGGAGACAATATCGTGGAAGACTGCCGCCATATTAGCCCCCTCCAAATCTGCGGGAATGCCATTCACGGCAATGCTGCCTCCCCCCAAGTCGGAAACATCAAAACCCATATGCTCCAGTTCGGGCAGTATTTCATCAAGAAGAACGGATTCAGACGGAGAAAGCTGCACTACCTCAGGAAAAAGCAGTTTTTGAGAACGCCCTCCCCTTTGCTCCATTTGTCGCAGATAGTCCTCATATAATATACGTACGTGCGCGCGATGCTGGTCGATAATCATCAGACCCGACTTCACAGCGGTCATTATATATTTTCCTTTGTACTGATAATGCACCGGCGACTTTTCCGCGATAATAGACGATTCCCCGTTTTTTTCCGAAGAAAACTCCTCCTCAAATAGCGGTGCTTCCTGCGACGTCTGTCGGATTCCCGAATACAATTGTTCCCAATTGTCGGGCACAGATGGCGCTTGTTGACGAGGTTTCCCTGTATTCGAACGGAAAGGATTATATTGCGGGTCATAATCCACAACAGGAGGGTGAACACCCTCTGTCATGGGATTAAAGACAGGAATGTCGGGTTTCCCCTGTGTATCGAATTCGATGGAAGGCACACCATTGAACTTCCCTATGGCTTCTTTTACAGCAGCAATCAGAATCTGCCAGATGGTCTGTTCGTCTTCAAACTTTATCTCCGTCTTTGTCGGATGGATATTCACATCAATATTCTGCGGGGCGACTTCAAGATAGATAAAATAGGGAACCTGCTCGCCTACAGGAACAAGCCGCTCAAAGGCATTCTGCACTGCCTTGTGAAAATAAGCATGTTTCATGTAGCGTCCGTTCACGAAAAAGAGCTGATGCGCGCCCTTCTTCTTGGCAGACTCGGGTTTACCTACGAAACCGCTGATTTTGCACACGGTAGTATCAACTTCTACAGGCAGGATATCCTGATTGAAGCGCTTACCAAACACATCGACAATCCGCTGACGAAGATTGCCCGCACGCAGATTGAACACCTCTACCCCATTGCTGTGCAGCGTGAAATGAATTTGAGGATAAACCAGCACAATACGCTCAAATGCCTGAAGTATATTGTTCAGTTCAGTAGAGTTCGATTTCAGGAATTTTCTTCGGGCAGGTACATTAAAAAAAAGATTTTCGACCGAGAAGTTACTGCCGACAGGACAAGAAACTGGTGATTGAGAAACCACCTTACCACCTGAGAGATGAAGTTCTGTACCGATATCGTCGTCTGCCATCCTTGTTCTCAACTCCACCTGAGCCACCGCAGCTATACTTGCCAAGGCTTCCCCTCTGAATCCCATCGTGTGAAGATCAAAAAGGTCGTCGGCCTTGCGAATCTTCGAAGTGGCATGTCGCTCAAAAGAAAGACGGGCATCGGTTTCCGACATGCCCTTGCCGTTGTCAATCACCTGAATAGATGTCCTGCCTGCGTCTACCACTACCACGTTGATGGTGTCGGCTCCGGCATCCACAGCATTCTCCACCAGCTCCTTGATGACACTGGCAGGACGCTGTATCACCTCACCAGCAGCTATCTGGTTGGCAACGCTATCGGGCAAGACCTGTATGATATCACTCATGCAATCTACTATTCTGGGATTTAAATAACTAATTCTGAGGTGAAGAAGGATTCTCCATCTGAGGAGTGGATTCTTCTGCCGGAGGTAAAGGACTCTCTGTTGGCGCTGAAGGATTATCTGTTGAAGGTGGCGAAGACTCTTCCGACGATACCGCAGGAGGCGTGCCTATCTCATCTCCCGCAAGCGTCTGCAGAGGCGGACGACGTCTTGTCTCCCTTAGTTCCGTTCCGCTTTTCTTCTCTCTCCATTCAAAGATGTCGTTCTTGTCCAAAGGCCGGATATAATCAAACCATGCAAAATTGGACAGGTACAATTTCGAGGGAGGAATCTGTGTCATTGGATAAGTCGTACCCTTAGCCTTGTTTGTCCATATCTTCTGCAACTTACGCTGCTCTATATACATTTTCATTGTATCCGTTTCCAGATAGTTAAGACCATGGAAAGTGGAATCCTTCTCATCAATAGGATAATAAATAGTCTGTACACTTCCCACGGCATCACTACGACTAATCTCACCTTTCACGAAAAAGGCAAGCATATACTTGGAAGAGACCTGGTTGTAATGGTTTTCGTTATCAACTTTCTCGATAGAAGAAGCCTGTCCGAGAACATGAGCCTCGTGGATGGTGGAGTCTTTCATAAACACCTCAATCTTCTCGCCAAGCAACTGCCGGTTGGCATTCCACGTAATCGGGTCCTTATACATCGTCAGAACCGAGTCTTTTGTGTTATAGACCAAAGAGTCACAAACAGCCTGAACATCTTTTCTATAAGCCCTCACCTTATGGAAGCAGTGCATTTCTCTCCATACAGAGTCGGTGTTAAGGTTGTACGAGAACATTTTCAGCGTATCGCCATGCAACCAAAGCGTGTCTTTCTGCGAATAATCCACCAACACGGCATTCTTTGTGGCATGGGCATAGCCTTTCTCCTCATCGTACCAGAAATAGTCGCAATGCAGTTCGTTTTTGTTACTCTTGTCGTTGTATATCACATTACCGAAACCTTCTGCCGTTCCTTTCTTCTCGTCTCGGAAGAGGCTGTCGCCAATCATCTCCTTTTCTCCATCCACCAGAGTGCTCCTTCCGAACAATCTCGTACGGTCCCTCCTCGAATCGAAATATCCTTCGTTAGTGTTCACAACACTTTTCCCCGAAGTTATCGTAGAAGGTCCCACCACATGCGCTTCTTTCGTCACGACATCGTAATAAAGCGTATCTGTCACGAGCAGAAACTTCTTGTTTTTCAGGTTTACATTGTAGTTGAATTTCGCTTCCTTCAACTCCGTGTCATACTCTCCCCAGTCGCTGGTCAGCACATTTTCCTTGTCCACCATTTTACCGCCTTCAAAGAAATAGCCCAAATTGTAAAGACGGTCATAGTCAAGCGAGTCGGTGTAAAGCACTGTACCCCGATGTTTCAGGACCACATTCCGGCGGGCACGGGCCATCTGCTCGTTGCCGTCATAGAAAGCATATTCACTATTCAGCGTCAAGGTATCTCCCTGACGCATCTTTACGTGACCGAAAGCCTCAAACGAATTGCTGGCTTCGAAGAAATAGGCGCTGTCACAAGTGAGATGAGCACCTTTGTGGCGGAAAGACACATGTCCGTTAAGTATCTGGGCATCAGGCTTTCTGCCAAAACGGTCGTACGACAACCGGTCGGCATGCTCCAGATAGACCCTTTCATCCACCTTCTTGCGAGGCTGTTTTTTACGCGCTGCCTGCATGCCAAGTGTCAGACCAAAGGTCAAGAGGCACAGAATCAGCATGAAAGCCTTCCTATGCCCCCTCAGTAATTGTGTCTTATTCCCCTTTTCGGTCATTTAATCCAACCTTCGTATTCAAATGTACAGTCCTTATAACGGTCGTTTACCCTCACGTAAATGGTCTTTAACTTCTCCTTCACCCAGTCTTTCAAGTAGGCTTCCCTGCGGTTTCTCAAAACCACCTCCTTCATGGCCTGAAAGTCTTCGGTGATAGTGGCACGATGGCCTTCCACCCTACTCTTCAGCATGACGATGGCGCAAACGGTCTTCCCCCTTGAATTGGTCATCTGGAACGCTTCCGACACCTGACCTACTTTCAGCGTATCCACCACACGGGCAATCTCCGTTGGAAGGTCCTGCATGCGGAACTTACTGGTGCGTCCTGCCTCAGAAGTATTGGCCATCAGGCCTTTGCTGCTTCGTGTGTCTTTATCGTCAGAGATAAAAGTGGCAGCCTCATCAAAGGAGAATTTCCCAGCCCGGATATCATTGCCAATGCTGTCAAGACGTAGCTGTGCTTTTGTAATAGCCTCCGACGACACTTTCGGCTTCAACAAGATATGACGACACTTGATTTTATCGCCGCGTTTGTCGATAAGCTGGATGATATGGAAACCGAATTCTGTCTCCACAATCTTAGAGATCTTCTTCGGGTCGGTGAGGTTAAAAGCAACGTTGGCAAAGGCGGGGTCCAGCATACCACGGCCGGAATAGTCCAGTTCTCCGCCCTGACGTGCTGAACCGGGGTCTTCAGAATAGAGTCGGGCCAGCGTTGCAAAGGTTGTCTCACCTCTATTCACACGGTCGGTATATTCACGAAGCACATCCTTCACGCGGTTTATCTCCTCCTGTTCCACACGAGGTGTCTGCGTTACGATCTGGACTTCAACTACCGTCGGCACAAAAGGAATACTGTCTTCGGGAACATTCATAAAGAAAGTCCTCACATCTGCCGGACTCACCTTAATGCCCTCAACGAGTTTCTCCTGCATCTTCTGGATAAGCTGACGGTCGCGGAAATCATCATGCATCGAAGCACGCATCTGTGTGATAGACTGCTTACGGTATTCCTCAAGTTTTTCCTTTGAACCGCCCACCATCTGCAGCCAGTAGTTTATCTGCTGGTCCACACTCTGATTGACTTCACTCTCAGTCACTTCAATAGAGTCAATGGCAGCCTGATGAAGATAAAGTTTCTGCAAAGCTATCTGTTCAGGAATAGCGCAGTCGGGATCACCTGGGAAACGGACGCCCTCAGCCTCTGCCTGCAGACGCATCACTTCGACATCACTTTTCAGGATAGCCTCGTCGCCTACTACCCATATCACTTCATCCACCACACTGGCTTCATGAAGAGGCTGGTCAGCCTTGGCCACTGAGTCTTTATCCTGGCTACTGTCCTGCGCCAGATGCTGTACACCACTTCGGGCATTCAGTCCCAACGCCAGCACAAGCGCGCCTGCCACTGTCAGTATTACCTTATTTCTCATATCAACAAATCACAATCCGATTAGTGCTTATTCACTGTCTTCAAGACGTCTTGGTTTACCTTGAATGAATATTTCTTACGTAGATCGGCAACCCAGGCCTTCTCCAACTCTTCCTGATAGTCTGCAACCACCAGACCTTTCACGTCTTCATATTCTTCGGGTCCTTTCTTCAGCAGTTTTCCATAGACAGCATCAATGGGATAATCCTTCACGGCAGTAACGGTAGTGTCCTTTTTGAACACCATTTTGTCAATGAAGGCATTGTCACCCTTCTTAAAGATGCCCTTCTCCACGCGAATACGGATAATAGAATCGTTGTTAAACGTATGGCGCAGTTTATCAGCCCACTTGTTGAAGGCGAGTCCCTTCACGCTGTTTTTCACAGCCTTCACATCTTTCTTGTCCTTCACGTGATAGACCATACCCTTATAGCGAGGCTCGTCCCATTTGTACTTCTTGCTGTTCTTTTTAAAATGGTTAGCCAGACCTGCCTCGTCCTTGGCAGCCTTATCCCATACCATACGGTTCGAGATTTCATAAAGCAGCAGACCGTCATGGTATTCGCGTACCAAGTTGTCAAGGTCGGTATCTTTTTCCTGCAACTCTGCTGAGCGTTCGTCCAGCAGTTCGTCGCGCGATATATTGCGCTGCTTGGCGATGGAATCAACCGCAGCGTTTGCCAAATAGTCACGGGCATTCCGGGACTCCAGGAATCTGAAGATATCAGCACGGAGCGAATCGTATGGTTCCAGTTGTTTGCGGTCTTTCATCAGAATGATATGCCATCCGGCAGGACTCTGCACGGGTTTCGACATTTCGCCAATCTGTAAAGCATAGGCTGCATCCTCGAATTCCTTGAGCGTCTGGTTAGGACCTATCCATGGCAACACGCCGCCATTCTGGGCTGAACCCGGGTCTTGAGAAACTTTCTTGGCCAACTCAGCGAAATCAGCACCCTGCTTCAAAGCATTATAGATAGAGTCGATGCGCTGTTTTCCGGCCTTCTGCTCAGCATCCGTAGCCTTCTGATTCAGCATCACAAGGATATGCGCAGGCATTATCAGTCCGCGCGGTCCAATGGACTCCTTCGTACTGGCGTAAACCTTTTGGGCTTCTCTTTCCATGTCAGCATCGCTGACGAACGACGGCACAATCTGCTGGTCGCGATACGTACGGAACTCTTTCTGGTAAGAGCTCATCGTATCCAGTTTTGCATCCAGGGCAGCCTTTACCTTCAGCTTGTAATTAATGAAAAGATCGACATACTCTTCCACCGTCTTCTTGTCAATCACGCCCTCGGCATTATTCTTATTATAAGAATATTCGAATTCAGAACGAGCCACAGGCTGCCCGGCGATTGTCATGATTACGGGATCATCGGTCTGTGCAAAAGCCATGCTCCCGCTAAGGAGCATGATGATAATCAACAAGTATTTCATATGAAAATTTCTCATCTTTATTGTCCTGTCAACGTTTTATCTGTTATTCATTGGGCCTTGAATAGTTGGGCGCCTCACTCGTGATGGAAATATCATGCGGATGACTCTCCAGGATACCGGCATTGGTAATACGCGTGAACTTAGCATTGTGCAGAGCCTCGATGGTGGCAGCGCCGCAATATCCCATTCCAGAGCGCAAGCCGCCCGTCATCTGATAAATCACCTCCTGCAAGGTTCCCTTATAAGGCACACGACCGGCAATGCCTTCGGGTACCAATTTCTTCACGTCCTTCACTCCGCCCTGGAAATAGCGGTCGCTAGAACCATGTTCCATAGCCTCCAGAGAACCCATGCCGCGATAGCTCTTGAACTTACGGCCGTTGAAGATAATTGTATCGCCCGGACTTTCCTCGGTGCCAGCCACCAGCGAACCGATCATCACTGAATGACCGCCTGCAGCCAGTGCCTTCACGATATCGCCTGAATAGCGCAGACCGCCATCGGCTATCAGAGGCACACCTGTTCCCTTCAGGGCGCAAGCCACGTCATAGACGGCACTCAACTGGGGAACACCTACGCCGGCAACCACACGAGTCGTGCAGATACTACCCGGACCGATACCCACCTTAATGGCATCGGCACCGTTCTCAACAAGCATCTGGGCAGCTTCGCCTGTGGCCACATTACCTACAACCATCTCGATGTTCGGGAAAGCCTTCTTGGCTTCATGTACTTTCTCTATCACCGACTTTGAATGTCCGTGGGCAGTATCGATTACGATAGCATCGACGCCTGCATCCACCAAAGCCTGAATACGGTCAAAAGTATCGGCCGTGACGCCAACGCCGGCAGCCACACGCAGACGTCCTTTCTCGTCCTTGCAGGCCATAGGCTTGTCCTTGGCCTTTGTAATGTCCTTATAGGTGATCAGACCTACCAGTTTATTGTCCTTGTCAACCACCGGCAGTTTTTCGATTTTGTTCTCCTGCAGGATTTCAGCAGCAGCCTCAAGGTCCGTCTGCTGATGTGTCGTCACCAAATTCTCTGAGGTCATCACCTCATCAATCATTTTGTCAAGACGACGTTCAAAACGGAGGTCACGGTTGGTAACGATACCCACCAGGTGGTTCTCATCGTCGACCACGGGAATACCACCGATATGATATTCAGCCATCATCGCGAGCGCATCCTGTACGGTACGGCCCTTCTGAATAGTCACTGGGTCGTAGATCATTCCGTTCTCGGCACGCTTCACAATAGCCACCTCACGCGTCTGGGCTTCAATCGACATATTCTTATGAATCACGCCAATACCTCCTTCACGGGCGATGGCAATAGCCATGGCGCTCTCGGTAACAGTGTCCATAGCAGCCGTCACGAACGGGATGTTCAGCTCGATGTTACGCGAGAACTTGGTTTTCAACTCTACCTCACGGGGCAGTACTTCTGAATAAGCGGGAATCAACAGGACGTCATCGAATGTGAGACCGTCCATCACAATTCTGTCTGCAACAAATGATGCCATATACTACTTAAAAATTTATTGCGTGCAAAGATACGCAATTTTCGGCACATGAGCAAACCTTTCACATTTTTATGTATCCGATTAATTCTATTTAACGCGACGTGGACACATATCAGGATATGGGAGACGCCTCAAAGCCTATATTCCTCACGGCTTCCACAAGCGAAGCTGCTTCATGACGGCCGGTAACGTAGGCAATTCCTTTCGCAAGGTCCACTTCAACCTTTTCCACACCTGTCACACCGCTGATTGCCTTCTCCACATTGGCTTTGCAATGGTTACAGGCCATGCCGTCGACCTTGTACAGGCATACGGTATGCTCTGCGTGGTCTTTTGTCAGTTTGCGGGAATCATGCCAGCGGGAGAAAAAGGCGTTTATAAGCAACCCGACGAAAACAACAATCCAAAGCCATTGCCAGAAACCTACACAATGACCGCAATGAACATCTGACATCATCGTCATGCTGCCCATCTGAAACAAATGCTGCGGAAGGAGATAGTCGATGCAAAGACCGAAACCCACGGCTCCGAGGATGATGGCAAGCAGATATAGCTTCAGTGTGCGCTTGCCAAAAACTTTCCCAATGACCAACATAGAAGCAGAATTCACGGCAGGACCAGCCATCAGCAGCACCAAGGCTGCCCCAGGGGTAAGACCCTTTGCCATCAGCGAGACGGCAATGGGTATGCTTCCCGTGGCACAAACGTACATGGGCACGGCAACTGCCAGAACGATAATCATATTAAGTAGCTTATACTCATGGAGAGCAGCCAACCACTCGTTCGGCACGGCCACCGTAATCAAGGCTGCAATAAGCAGACCAACGACGAGCCACTTGCCCACATCCTGGAGCATTTCCACAAAAGCATAGTGCATGCCGCTTCTAAACTTGGCTGTGAATGTGCTTTCGACGGTTTCGTCCGGCTGACAACCATCTGAACAGTCTTCCTGTTCATGACAAAGTGACGACTCTGCCGAAACGGCTTCGTCCTCCCTGGCATAACGATTGACCAGCCATCCACCGAACATGGCCGTGAAAAGGGCGGCAACAGGACGAACGACGGCAAAAGGAAGTCCCATCAGCGAATAAGTCGCAGTAATGGAATCCACGCCTGTCTGCGGGGTTGCAATAAGAAAACTAGTACATGCTCCATGCGAAGCTCCCTCCCGGCGAAGTCCCACACTCGTTGGGATTACGCCACACGAACACAACGGAAGAGGAATGCCTAAAGCCGCAGCCTTCACCACGCTCTTCATATTGCGCGGTGCAAGGTGGCGCCGATAGACACCTTTCGGCACAAAAGCACGGAGCAAACCTGCGAAAAAGAAACCCAACAGCAAATAGGGCGCCATCTCCGCAAGCATCAAGAGCAGTGCATTCCCGTAATGTTCAATGTAAGTCCACATACATCAGTTAGCCACTTCCGAAAGGAATTTTATGCGTACCAGGCGCACCTCTTCCTCAGAATATTCGTCGCCCAGTTCTTCCATGGCCGTGTCAAGGTCGTCGGTCTCACTTTCCTTGAAGTAATCGTAGATGTCATCCACATGGTCATCGTCCATTACCTCTTCCAGGAAATAGTCGATGTTAAGTTTCGTACCACTATACACGATAGCCTCCACCTCATCGAGCAACTCTTCGAAATCGATACCCTGAGCAATGGCGATATCATCAAGTGCACGCTGGTTGTCGATGTCATGGATGATTTTCACCTTCACTGCCGAACGCTTGGCCACCGTCCTGACACGCAGGTCTTCGGGACGCTCAATCTCGTTCTCCTGACAATGACGCTTGATGAGTTCCACAAATTCCTTTCCGAACTTGCGGGCCTTGCCGGCACCTACGCCCTGCACCTGCTGCAGTTCTTCGAGCGAAATCGGGTAAACCGTGGCCATCTGTTCGAGCGAACTCTCCTGGAACACAGCATAGGCAGGGATGCCACGCTGCTTGGCGACCTTCTTCCGCAAATCCTTCAACATGGCAAACAGTTCGGGGTCGAGTGCACCACCCTGTCCCTCGGTCACCTCGTCATCCTCATCGCTGAACTCATTGTCGAGCACAATCATAAACGAATGTGGCGACTTCATGAACTTCTTTCCGGCAGCCGTCAGTTTCAGCAAGCCGTAATTCTCTACGTCTTTCTTCAGATAGCCGGCAATCAAGGCCTGGCGGATAACAGGATTCCATATCTTCGGGTCCATGTCTTCCCCCGAACCGAATTCTTCCAACTGGTCGTGCTTATGATCCACAATGTCGTCGGTGGCACGCCCGCTCACGAAATCTATCACATAGTCCGTACGGAAGTCTTCCTTGATTTTCTGAATGGCATTCAGCACAATAACCAAAGCCTCCTCGGCCTCTTGCTTCGACTTCGGATGCAGACAGTTGTCGCAGTTGCCGCAATTATCCTTCAGGTATTCTTCACCGAAATAATGGAGCAGCATCTTGCGACGGCAGACCGACGACTCGGCATAGGCGGCCGTCTCGGCAAGCAGCTGCCGACCGATATCCTGCTCGGCCACGGGCTTGCCTTCCATGAACTTCTCCAGCTTCTTCAGGTCCTTATAGCGGTAGAAAGCTATACACTTTCCTTCGCCGCCGTCACGGCCAGCTCGGCCTGTCTCCTGATAATAGCCTTCCAGACTCTTGGGGATATCATAGTGGATGACAAAACGGACGTCGGGTTTGTCGATACCCATGCCAAAAGCAATGGTTGCCACGATGACATCGATATCTTCCTGCAGGAAATCGTCCTGGGTCTGACTCCGGGTAGCCGAATCAAGACCGGCATGATAAGGTGCCGCCTTGATGTTGTTGGCACAAAGCACGGCAGCCAGTTCCTCCACCTTCTTGCGCGAGAGACAGTAAATGATGCCACTCTTACCCGGATGCTGGCGGATAAACTTCACTATCTGCACGTTGGTGGCGTCATCGCTACTGGGTTTCTGCCTCACTTCATAGTAGAGGTTAGGCCGGTTAAAGGAACTCTTGAACTCCTTCGCATCCACGATGCCCAGACTCTTCTTGATGTCCGTACGCACCTTATCGGTGGCCGTAGCAGTGAGGGCAATCAGCGGAGCCTTGCCTATCTCATCCACCTTGTCACGGATTTTGCGGTATTCCGGACGGAAGTCGTGTCCCCATTCCGAAATACAGTGAGCCTCGTCGATGGCATAGAAACTGATCTTTACCGCTTTCAGGAAGTCCACATACTCGTCCTTGGTAAGCGATTCCGGAGCAACATAAAGCAACTTCGTCTTGCCCGCAAGGATATCACTCTTCACCAGGTCGATGGCGGCCTTGTTGAGCGAAGAGTTCAGATAGTGGGCAATACCTTCTTCCTCGCTCATGCCATTGATGACATCCACCTGATTCTTCATCAGGGCGATAAGCGGGGAGATGACGATGGCCGTGCCCTCCATGATCAGGGAGGGCAACTGGTAGCATAGGCTTTTGCCTCCTCCTGTTGGCATCAGTACGAAGGTGTCATTACCAGCGAGGACATTGCGGATGATGGCCTCTTGGTCTCCCTTGAAGGTGTCGAAGCCGAAGTATTGCTTCAGTTTGGCGGTAAGGTCAATTTCCGGGGTCATTAATTATTCTTTATTTTAGATTCGATCTGGGAGCATGTCAATCAGAATCGTTCCTGATGCCATGCTCATTATCTTTAACTCATGCACTTTCCAGTTTCTGCAAATGGGCTTTCTCCAATTGCTGTTTTGCATAGTCGAGAGTTACATCAAAAGTCTTTACACGTTTTGACGGATATTCAAACATGGCATCCAGCATCACGCTCTCAACAATAGAACGCAGTCCACGCGCTCCAAGTTTGTATTCCATAGCCTGACTGACAATGTAGTCGAGCGTCTCTTCGGGGAAGGTCAGCTTAATGCCGTCCATCTCAAACAGCTTGGTATACTGCTTGACGATGGAATTCTTGGGATCGACGAGTATCCGGCGAAGTGCCTCGCGGTCGAGCGGATTCAAATAGGTCAGCACCGGCAGACGGCCAATGATTTCAGGAATGAGTCCGAACGATTTCAAGTCCTGTGGCAGGATATACTGCATCAAGTCTTCTTTGTCAATTTTCCTGACATTCTGAACCGAATTGTATCCCACGACATGCGTATTCAGACGTTGGGCAATCTTACGCTCAATGCCATCGAAAGCACCACCGCAAATGAACAAAATATTCTTGGTGTCAACATGAATATAGTCCTGGTCGGGATGCTTTCGGCCTCCCTTTGGCGGAACGTTCACCACCGAACCTTCCAGCAACTTCAACAGACTCTGTTGTACACCCTCGCCCGACACATCGCGTGTGATGCTCGGGTTGTCGCTTTTGCGGGCTATCTTGTCAATCTCGTCAATAAACACAATGCCTCTTTCGGCTGCAGCCTGGTCATAGTCGGCCACCTGAAGCAGGCGCGAGAGAATGCTTTCCACATCCTCGCCCACATATCCCGCTTCGGTGAACACCGTGGCGTCCACGATGGTAAAAGGCACGTCAAGCAACTTGGCAATGGTACGCGCCAGCAAGGTCTTACCTGTTCCCGTAGAACCTACCATGATGATATTGCTTTTCTCAATCTCCACGCCCTCGTTGTTCACGGGCTGCTGCAGTCGCTTGTAATGGTTGTAAACGGCAACGGCGAGATTGCGCTTGGCCTGGTCCTGACCAATCACATAGTCATCGAGATATTTCTTAATTTCTTTCGGCTTGGGCACTTTCTTGAGTTGGAAGGGCTTACTGCCTTTCCCCTCGTTACCAAGCAAGCCTGTGGAAAGCACTATCTCGTGTGCCTGCTCCGCACAACTCTCGCAAATGAAACCATTCAGCCCCGTGATGAGCAGCTTGACCTCATTTTCCGTCCTACCACAAAAACTACAAACTTTCTTTGCCACCTTATTATATATTAAGAGAACAAAACTCTTTAATTCTACTTCTTCTTCACTAACACTGCGTCAATCATGCCATACTCCTTGGCTTCCTCGGCGGTCATCCAGTAGTTACGGTCACTGTCTTGCCATACTTTCTCGTAAGGCGTGTGAGAGTGCTCACTGATAATGGTGTAGAGTTCCTTCTTGAACTTCTGAATTTCCTTCACCTCTATCTCCATATCAGAAGCCTGACCCTGCACGCCACCAAGAGGCTGATGAATCATCACGCGACTGTGAGTAAGTGCCGAACGCTTGCCTTCCTGACCTGCAACCAACAATACAGCAGCCATCGAAGCGGCCATGCCTGTGCAAATCGTTGCCACGTCGCTGGAGATGAACTGCATGGTGTCGTAAATGCCCAACCCGGCCGTGACGCTTCCACCAGGCGAGTTAATATAGATAGAGATGTCTTTACCGGGGTCTACCGAGTCCAGATAGAGAAGCTGGGCCTGTAAGGTGTTGGCGGTATAGTCGTCAATCTGCGTGCCAAGAAAGAT
>JAEEGK010000718.1_pt1 | contig 82642 bp, 73 predicted proteins | sample 8958771 | NCBI WGS metagenome assembly JAEEGK01 (sample SAMN16246547, study PRJNA631951) | gut metagenome | biome: gut microbiome; feature: rumen; material: SC-attached | host: Bos | place: Iran: Karaj | collected 2018-10
TTCGTCACTTCGGCAGATATTGGCGGGAAGTGACACGTTTCAGCATCAATACGTGTCACTTTTCGTCACTGCCGCGAAACACACGAAAAAGGCGCCTCATAAGAGACGCTTTTAAGTGTTATGGTGCAGGATACCCGAGCGATTCCAGGAATGTATCTATCTCTTTCTTGTTGGCGGGATCGCCGGCGCCTTCAAAAGCGACGACGACCGTGTCGCCCAAAAGATAGAGCGCATCGTGATAAGGCATGTTGTCGCAGACGCCGCTGATAAGCAGATAAGCGTGATTTTCAAGGATCTTGTAGCCCTTGGCGCCCGCGAAATTCTCTGATTCCAGCACGGAGGAATATGTGTAGAAATAATAGTCAAACAAAGCCCTTGCGGTAGTCTCGTCTTTGCAGCGCGTATAACTGTAGACGTTGCCGATGTCAGACTTCGTGTCGATGCTGATTATGACTTCGAACTGCGCGTCGCTGTTTGTGAACTTGAACGCGGTGTTCTCCATAACGTTGGTGTCGGATTCTGCGATGTCTATCCCGGAAAGGGCGGCGTAGAAGGATGTCTCATCGGCGACCTTTAATGAAGCCAGTTCGACAGGCGGTTCTTCTTTTACTTTCGAGCAGCCTGTGAAAAGCATTGCTGCCGCTAATACCAAAGCACCGGTTGCCTTAAGCTTCGAAGCCTTCATGCGCGTCCCCTTTCTATATAAGTACTATTAAAATTGAATATAACACAAATCTGTTTTATATAAAAAGAGCGTGACAAGAAAGACAAGCGCCCATGTGCTATAATCTATCGGCGTAGAGAACAGATCGAGCTTAAAAAGGAGCTGAACATGAAAATGGGATTTAGGAAAAACTTGATCGCGTTAGGACTTGCTTTATCGTTAGTCTTAGCCGGTACGGCATGCTCAAAGAAGTTATCTTCAGATGAGACAGGCACATCTTCATCAGGTGCAGAGTCAGTAGAAGACGGCCCGTACTCATTTTCGGTTTTGGATAAGAAGATCAACGACTACAACCTCGAACTGAATAAGTTCATGAAGGATCACCTGGGCGAGACCACTTCTAAGGAGACAGAAGGTGCTACGCCCGGAGGCGTATCTGCAATCTGCAAATACACTCTTACCAATGACAATAAGTTTGAGGTCCTCCAGATGGAGAAGACTCTCAGCAACGGCATGCAGGTCGATGAGTACTTTAACATGGGCGACGCTGTTTTTATCGCGCGCACTACGATCTACAATGACGGTACATTTGATCCCGTTGATAAGTATTACATCGCTGAGGGCACACTCTACAAAGTCGACAGCGAAGCCCAGACAGTTACTAAGATCGCAGATCTCAGTGATCCGGCTATCGAGGAAGCCAAGGCAAGTCTTGATATCTACCTTACTTTCGATGAGATAAGAGCACTTTATGCCTAAATCTTCAACAGAGACAGAGTTTACAGGATACACATTAGGGGAGGGCGTCAAAGACGGTCTCCCCATTGGTTTAGGATATCTGTCTGTCTCTTTCACGTTCGGAATCCTCTGCGTATCCAAGGGCCTCTCGTGGCTCCAGGCCGCGATAATCTCGCTGACCAACATCACATCCGCGGGACAGGTAGCCGGTCTCGGCATAATGGTGGGCGCAGGCGGCATCCTTGCGATGATAATCTCGCAGATAGTCATAAATCTCCGTTATTCACTGATGGGAATCGCCCTGTCGCAGAAGGCTGACAAGACAATGACTCCTCTTTTGAGGATACTTTTAGCATACGGCATCACCGATGAGATCTTCGGCGTTGCGGTAAGCAAGAAGCACGAATTCGGCGCCAGGTATTTCTTCGGACTTACGATCCTCCCGGTAATCGGCTGGGTGGCAGGCACCGTGATAGGCGCTCTTCTGGGCCAGGTTTTCCCGGACTTCCTAACGAACGCCCTTGCCATCGGCATCTACGGAATGTTCGTGTCGATCGTCCTGCCGAAAGCAAAGCACGACAAGGTCATACTCTACGGCTCGCTTCTGGCGTGCATAATATCCTGCCTGTTCTTCTATGTGCCCTTCCTGTCCGAGCATGTCACGGCCGGCTTTGCGATAATCATCGCAGCAGTCGTTGCAGCCCTGATCGCCGTTTTTGTCAGAAAGCTCCTTTCAGGCAAGGCAGGCACTGTGTTCGCGATAATCGCAGGCCTTATCCTCATAGCGCTCGTTGTGATCTTTGCGCCGGGTTACAAGCCTGCGCAAGCTGCGGCCACGGCCGACACCACAAGCGGCAAGCTCGACGGCAGCGTATTTATCCCGCTCCTTATCGTCATGGCGCTCACGACATATCTCGTGCGCATGATCCCCTTCGTCTTGTTCCGCAAAAAGCTCGAAAAGCCTTCCGTCAAGGCCTTCTTCGATTACATCCCGTACACGGTCCTGTCCGCAATGACGTTCCCCGCGATCCTTTACGCGACGGGCTCGTTCATTACGGCTCTTATCGGATTCGGTGTATCACTGATCCTGGGATTCTTTGAGAGGTCACTCTTGATCGTTGCTATCGGCACCTGCCTGGCGTCTTTGGTCGCAGGCGTGGTGATGATGTATATCTGATTAGCAAACACTGAAAATATAAGAAACACCCTGCTGTTAGTTCCGCAGGCGCCTCAAGCGCCGAGGACTGTCCGTACACAGCAGGGTGTTTCTTAATTCTCACCTGGAGCCTCCATCCGGGCTTGAACCGGAGACCTCATCCTTACCATGGATGCGCTCTACCTACTGAGCTATGGGGGCATATCAAAGCCTATGAAGTATAACACAGTAATAATGCCTTGACAATAAAACCTCAGGGCAGATATGCCTTTGAATGTTGACAAAGGTATATAAAGATTATACAATCATTGAGCATTTTGGTCCTTATAGCAAGGATTATGGAGAAGTCGCCTAGCCTGGTCGAGGGCGCACGACTGGAAATCGTGTAAACCCCAAAAGGGTTTCGAGGGTTCGAATCCCTCCTTCTCCGCCAAAATATAGACGACCGGACGTGAAGTCCGGTCGTTTTTTGTTTTCGGGATTTGCCTACGGATAAAATCGCGAAAACAGCCCTTTTTATCTGTAGTTTTTAATCGAAAAGGTACCATGATGGTTAATGTTTACGGATAAAAACTGTAATTTGTGCCGTTTTATCCGTAATAATGAGCAACTGAGGCCAAAAACGCCGGAAAACTACGGATAAATACAGTGATAATCCGTTTTTTATCCGTTGGAGCAGAAAACACATACCTCAACAGTCCGGTCGTTTTTTGTTATATAGTATTCGTAAGATTATTTTTCGGGCGGTGCGAACATGAAAAGAATTCTTTGCTTTGGTGATTCACTTACCTGGGGCTACGATCCTGCAAACCGCATAAGGTTTGAAGAAGACAGCCGCTGGCCTTGCGTCATGCAGAAGATTTTGGGCGACGAATACAGGGTGATCGAGGAAGGCCAGAATGGCAGGACGATCGCGACCGAAGATCCTGCAGAAGGCGAGAAGAACGGCCTTGCTTATATCGGTCCCTGCCTTGAGAGCCATACGCCTTTGGACTTTGTGATCATCATGCTCGGGTCCAACGACTGCAAGAGGAAGTTCTCTTATTCTTCGATGGATATTGCGGGCGAGATGCAGATCATGCTCGAGAAGATCCAGGCATATAACCGTTTCAGATGCCAGGATAAGATCAAGGTCATTCTTGTATCACCGCCGCACTTTTCTGATGCCATCAAGGAATCCTGGCTCGGTGACAGCTTCGGATTTGAGAATGCGAAGAAGCTGACGGAGGAATTATCTCCCTGGTACAAACAGCTCGCAGATATGTATAACTGCACATTCGTAGATGCTGCGAAATACGTCAGGGCGAGCGATGTGGATGGCGTTCATCTCGATGCAGACGGACAGCGCGAACTCGGTAAAATATTGGCGGAAATCATTAAATAAAGAGAGGACAGATCTATGGACGCAAACATCATTAAAAGAAATGAACTTCTGGCACAGAAGACTATCGCAGGTCTTAAGTCACGCAACATGGAAGGCTACTATGCCGCAAGCAAGGAAGAAGCTCTGAAGATAGCGCTGGACCTGATCCCCGAGGGCAGTTCCATCTCGATGGGCGGCGGCATGAGCGTTCATGAGATCGGCTTGTCCGGAGCGCTTAAGGCGGGCAACTATAATTTCATAGACCGCGATGCTTATGAGGATAAGAGGCAGGCGATGCTCATGGCTTACGATGCCGATTTCTTCCTCTCGAGCTGCAATGCCATGACTGACGACGGCATCCTTGTTAATATCGACGGCAACGCCAACAGAGTATCGGCGATCGCCCAGGGCCCTAAGCACGTTCTGTTTATCGTCGGAATGAACAAGGTCTGCAACGATATCGATTCGGCGATGAAGCGCGCGAGAAATGTCGCAGCTCCGATCAACACGCAGCGTTTCGGGCTTGAGACTCCGTGCTCCAAGAAGGGCACCTGCTTTAACTGCAAGTCGCCCGATACGATCTGCTGTCAGATCCTCATCACAAGATTTTCGAGACACGAAGGAAGGATCAAGGTTATCCTCGTAAACGACAATCTCGGATTCTGATCCTTTTTGCAACAATTCCGGCCTCTCATCTGTATTGATGGTATAGATATTTATTCATGAGGAGGGGGTTATCATGAAGATAGAAGCTAAGCACAACTCGGAGAAACCTGCTTATGCTGCCGTTGCTGCATTGCTTGCAGCCGCAACGGTTCTTTCAGGCTGTTCGAATAAAGAAAAAGACAGCAATATCCAATACAGCGGTGATCTCACGGTGGCATTTACCGAGACCGATGAAGACCCGACGACTACAGTTACGACAACAACGGAGACTTCAGATACATCAGATACAGACTATAGCCGTGAAACATTAGCTGATCTCGGTGAAATGTATTATAAAGAGGCAACTGTGGATGATATCGTCGAATATGACGGTTTATCAGCCGTTAAAAACCAGCTTCTGATCAGCTGTAATATCGGAACTCCAAAGGAAGAGATGGAAAAGGTCTGTGAAGAAGTCGGAGCCGAGATAGTCGGTTATACCGAGATCACGAGCGACTTCCAGATCGAGTTTAAGGAAGACAAGACTTATGAAGAGCTCGAAGAGATCGCAGACTACATTTACGGATATCCGTTTATCAGCAACATCACACTGAACACGGTCACCAGTATAGGATATGATGTAGTGGAAGATTGAGATTTTCCCGTCACGGTATAATCAAATTCACGGATTGGAGAAAGTTTATGAAAATAGAGCCTAAGACCAACACAAAGAAGCCTTTATATGCCGTCGGCGCGGCTTTGCTGGCTACGACAACTATGTTGACGGGATGTCTTCAGACTGCCGGTGAAGCGACGATCTGGGAGGATCCCACAACAACTACTTCTGAAGAAGTCCAGATCGAAGGTGAAATAGATGAGGGCTTTTGTGTAAAAGCGCCTAATGAACTTCCTTATGAAGAGGTAAAGCTCGACGGCATAGAAGAGCACCATTTTGTTTCGACTGATTATTGCTACCTTGAGTCTGAGAAGTATGTTCTTTTCATAGATAAGGGCATAGACCTGCCCGGCGATTTCCAGGTAAATGTTGATGCGATCATTGATGAGCTTGAAAAAGAATTGGGATTGTCTTCCTGTCCTGACACATATGAATACTGCGATTGTATGATTGACATATCTATATATTTTGACGGAGATTATCCGTGGTATAACGTGGGGGTCGGCACCAAGATCCCGATCTTCATAATGGCTGATGACAAGCCTGAGGGCTGGATATCTTCCGCAACAAGTGAAGGCGCGGTCATCGTAATGTATGAGATGTTCTCAGAAGAAATATTAAATTCCGTTCCTTATTACAGGGATAACCCGTCTTACATAAACGATTATCTTGATTATACCGATATCGCCCATGAGCTTACGCATGTTATTACCGAGAGGAATCACAGGACGACGGAGATCATGACCGAAGGAATTGCCGAATACATGGGGTATTCTGTAATCGAAGCGCTTGCCGATGAATATCCGTCCATAGCCGTGGCTCAGGAAAGACGTAATCTTTATGACTATTCGCTTCCGGAAAAGGTTAACTCAGAGAATGCGGAAAGGATCTTCATTGAAGATTATATGACCCTGTCCTCAGCTGAGAGAGGCGCGCAGTATACATATGGCAAATATCTCTTTATGTACCTGTATGAACTTAACGGCAGCGATACATATAAAATGCTGAACGATAAGATCATAGAGATGGGCATCAACTATGACAGAATGGAATACAGTGAAGAAGAGGTCAATAAATTTGCCACTGCCATTAAGGAGTTATTCGGCAATGACGTTTTCGAGAAATTCGGAGAATGGTGCCTTCAGAATGACTACCTTCAGACTGAGGGTGTATTAGTTACCACAGGCTAAGCGAAAAAATTATAAATCTGCTGTCAGATTTGTCTTTAAAAGTTGTCAGTATAAGTAAAGGAGGATGCTCTTATGGAAGACGAGAATATTATCCGCTTATACTGGGACAGAGATGAAGCTGCGATAGAAGAGACGTCGAAAAAGTACGGCAAATACTGCTTTGCGATCGCAAACAACATTCTCTATAGCCGTGAAGATTCAGAAGAGTGTGTCAACGACACATACGTTAAGGTGTGGGAATCCATCCCGCCTAAGAGACCTTCGATCTTCTCGGCCTTCATCGGCAAGATCACAAGGAATATCTCGCTGAACCGATATAAGCTGAATAACGCAGAAAAGCGCGGCGGCAATGAAATGACCGTCGTGCTTGATGAAGTGCGCGAGATCGTATCGGGCGAGAAAGATCCTGAAGAGGAAGCTATCCGCTCTGAACTGACAGCAGCTGTCAACGATTTTCTCGCAACGCTTTCTGTCGAGAAGAGAGTAATGTTCGTGCGCCGCTACTGGTATGCCGATGACGTGAAGTCGATCGCATTAAGGATGGGCACGAGCGAGAACAACATCTCGGTATCCGTCCGCCGCATAAGAAACAACCTCCGCGATTATCTGATCGAAAGGGGGTTCGAATTATGAGACAGATCGATTTCTTCGAAGTCCTCGAAAACATCGACGACAAGTATATCGAGGAAGCAGCGACATATAAGAAAGTCAGCAGACTCGGTGACAAGCGCATGCTCCTCGGAGCAGCCGCTTCGATAATAGTTCTTATCGGAGCCGTCGTTTGGTTCGTCAGGTTCATGCCGAAGGATACAGAAGACCTGCCGACATCGACACCGTTATTCACCGAAGAAGAAATCATTACATCTGAACTGCCTGCGACGACCACGCCGGGATTTACCGAAGCATATATTTACGAGCCGGTAAATGACATACCCGGCACGCAGTTCATCCTGGTAAGCGTGCGCGTGGAAGGCGATGAGGCAAAGGTAAAGTTCACGAATATCAGCGATGAACCGTGGAGCTTTGGTGAATACTACAGACTCGAAGTAATGTTTGAAGGCCAGTGGTACTACTTGCCTTCCGAAGACTATGCAGTACATGATCTTCTTCACGAGATCAGTGCCGGTGCTGAATATACAATGACATACGATCTGTCGCCTTTCGGAGAGCTCGCGCCCGGTGATTACAGGATCGCCTGCGGCGGAGCTGCCTTCAACGAGAATGTCTACTACGCATACTTTACGAAGACCGATGACGGCGTCTTCATAGGCACTGATCCGACAGGTTATCCTGAAGGCTACACCGAAGAGACTTAAACTTCCGGATTACATTGGAAATATTTAGCAGCTGTCCCGCAGAAAAGCCGCGGGACGGCATCTCGAGCCGTATTATGGGGGAATCAAGATGAAGATTTTAAAGATATTATCAGCTGCAATGATGGCAGCGGTTTTAACTGTAACAGCAACGTCCTGCAAGGAAGAAAAGAGCAGGAGGGTGAGGCGTTCGGAGGAAGCGGAAGTCACTGAGACAAAGCCGGATTTTAACGAGACCAAGTACTACGTTATGATAGGCACCACCGGCGAACGTGATGAGAATATCAGGCTCAGATATTTCTACGGTGATGAGATAATGGCGGTGGTGTGGTATCACACTCCCGGGGATTATGAATACGGCGACATCTTTGTAGCAAAGGAGGGAATAGAGCCTGAGCACAAGCCCAATGAGGACGGCCCCTATCCTATGACTTATTCAAATGAACTGAGCAGCGATATAGAGCTGGAGAAGATCGGCAATTGCAAAGACCTTATGGAGACAAAGGAACTTAAAGTAACAAGTGCTGACTACGACGGCATGGGACATTGGAGCATCCATCTGAAAGATAAAAGCTGGAATGAGTACCGTTACGGCTTTATAAATGATGCTTACTTCGGCGTTGAACTGGCGGGTGCGGAAAAAGGCGAAAGATATACATTCGCCATGAACAACGGCAAGATAGTCATCCCCCTTAAATAGAAAAAATAATTATATATGTTATAATTCCCATTAAGGTGCATAAAAATGCACTAATTTCTTAATGGGGTACATATGGGAGAATTCTTTGGCGGCATGACCGGCTGGACGATAGCAAGCCAGATCGTTTGTTATTCGTTCATCATTCTTTTCATCTGGGGCGCGAGCGTTAAGTTCGGCAAGAAGAATGAATTCAATGATGATTTTACGAGCCTTGAAGTGATGAAGTCACTCAGGGGTTTTGCCGCTATCGGAGTCATTATCCATCACATCTCGCAGGAGCCGTTCTTCCAGGAGGAAGGCGTTCTCTCCGCATTCGTAAATGCAGGCGCTTACTTCGTAGCGATCTTTTTCTTCTGCTCGGGCTTCGGTCTTATCAAGAGTCTCGATGCCAAGAAGGATTATCTCAAGGGCTTTATCAGGAAGAGGATCATTAAGTCGATCGTAGTGCCTTTCTATGTTAACGTTCTGATCTACGGCATCTTGATGTTTATCGTTAAGTATCCTCTCGATAAGGTCCAGTGGCTCACAAACCTCTCGGGCTTTACGATGATGAACAGATTTGCGTGGTTCCCGATAGTTCTCGCTATCCTTTATCTCGTATTCTTCCTTTGCTTCCGCTTCATCAAGAACCGTCCGGTTTGCTTTGTGGTCATATTCATATTCATCATTGCGATGGGTGTCGGCGGCATGTGCGTCGGCCACTTCGCATACTGGGCAGGTCCTGACCAATGGTGGACGGACGAAGCGTTTTTCGAGAACGGCTTCAAATGGTGGATGGACCAGCAGATCTTCTGGTTCAACGGCGAATGGTGGGTCAACGCTGCGCCTGCATTCCTTACGGGTCTTATTTTCGCGAACTACGAAAAGCAGATCGTCGCGTTCTTCAAGAAGTCTTATGCTCTTAAGTTCCATATCCTTTTGGCCATCACGATGCTCTGCTACCAGCTCTCATCTTTCGGACAGAGCCACTTTGGTTATTGGACAGAGTGGGACGGTAACGGCTATGAACTCGATAAGAAGATCATCACTTACTTCTGCCAGGTCCCGCTGTTCCTGATCCTTGTCTTTACTATCTTCATCTTCATGATGAAGTATCACGTAAAGAATCCTGTTACCGGTTTCTTCGGCAAGTATTCGCTCCATACATATCTCATGAACCTTGCGGCGCTCACTGTGCTCAGGTTCATTGAGGTCCCGGATGTATTGGTCAAGGTCGGCGATGTTAAGAACAATCTCCTGATCTACGGCGTGTCCGTCATGATACTCTCAGTCTTCTTCGGTGTCATCGAACAGAAGATCACCGAGAGCGTACAGAACAAGCTGTTCAGTCCTCCGAGGCCGAAGGTCAAGCCTGTATACATCTCATTGCTTGATGACGGCGAAGGAAAAGCCGATATCAGAGATATTGCAAGGGATAAGGCTGAAGACGTGAAGGCAGATGCAAAGGCAGTTGAGTCAAAGCCGGAAGATAAGGCAAAGACAGAGCCTAAGGAAGAAGCAAAGGCTGCAAAGCCTGCTGACAAAGCTAAGAAGAACAACAAGAAGAAATAATACCGATCTTTTGAGACAGGATATATAAATGGGAAAAAACAAACCGCTTTCTAGACGTTATGCGAAATGGGGATACATCTTCTCGATCCCCTTCATTCTCGCGTTCTTGTTATTCCATGCATATCCTTTGTTCAGGACTGTCATTCTCGCATTTACCGAATTGAAGGGCGCAGCCAAAACCGATTTCAAATGGCTTTGGGATGTGGGCAAGCCCTGGTATTTCAATTTCCAATATATCCTTAAGTCCCAGATGTTTCATAAGGCGTTAAAGAACACGCTGTTCTTCTGGATCTGCGAGGCTGTTCCGGAATGGATACTGGCGTTCTGGCTTGCTGCCGTAGTTACCGACAGAAGATACAAGATCAAGGGCAAGATGTTCTTCAAGACGGCTTTCTTCATGCCTAAGGTTTTGTCCGGATACATCATGGGTGTGTTCTTCGTAGGGCTTTTCAGCACATTCTTTGCAAAGCTCGAAGAATTTGTTCTCATAGCTTCCGCTATCGACGGCTTCGGGTTTACGCCTGAAGATTTTGAGTTCATATGGACGCTGCCGTTCTTTATCATAGTCATCAACATCTACATGCACTTCGGTATTATCTTCGTCTATGCCGTGGCGGGCATGGGCACTATTCCCGGCGAGGTCTTTGAGGCAGCCGAGATGGACGGTGCCAACCGGATACAGACGTTTTTCAGGGTCACTCTGCCGGGCATGCGCCCTGTTCTGTTCTTCATCTCCGTCATCACGATAATGGACGGCCTTGGTATGTTCGATGTACCTTATGTTTTCGGATTCTGGGACAACAGCAATCCGAACATTACGCTCATGATGTATATCTACATGCTTGCGTTCAGAGGCACCTATAACTATGCCATGGCATCCGCTGCCAGCGTTATCCTGCTTATAATGTTCGGCGCCATCTCTATTTTCGCGGGCTACATGCTCAGGGATAAGGATGAAGCCAAGCTTAGGGCGATGAGAAGACTCGAGCGCAGGGAAGAGAGAAGAGCCAAGAGACAGGCAAAGGGCGAAGTCGTTTAAGGTGCATACGTGAAATCCCTTACAAAGATCCTTTTAGAATGGCTCAAGATCATATTGGGGCTCATTGTTTTCTCGTTCGGCGTCCACCTGACCATTTATGCAAATATCGGGCTTGCTCCGTGGGACTGCCTCGGCATGGGCATCGCAAAACACACGCCTCTTAATTACGGCTTCTCGATGACGCTCATCGCGATTACTGTCCTCATTATCGATATCCTGCTTAAAGAGAGGATCGGCTTCGGCACGATCATCGACGCGTTCCTTACGGGCACATTCATTCAGGTATTTAATTATCTGAACCCTTTCCCCGAGAATAATAACGTCTGGCTCGGCATCGCGATCATGCTGGGAGGCTTTGTATTTATGGCGCTCGGCATGTGGATCTATATGAGCTGCAGGCAGGGGTGCGGCCCGAGGGATGCATTGCTCGTAGGCTTAGGAAAAAGACTGAAGAAGATCCCGATAGGCATCGTCGAAGTTATGCTCTGGGCGGTTGTCCTTCTTATCGGATATCTTTTGGGAGGCCCTGTCGGAATAGGCACGCTTATAAGTACATTCGGCGCGGGACTCGTAATGCAGCTCGTCTATAACATCATCAAGTTTGAGCCCAGAAAGCTCAAGCACAGGGATGTTCTCGAAGTGGTAAGGGAGCTGAAGGCGAAGAATTAAGCCTTAGCCTCTGCTGTTTTTGTTCTCCAAACTTTAAGAGCGAAGAAAGCGATCACCAGACCAATGGTGGTTACTGCGAGGCTGACTATCAGCATGAAGTGCGGGCCCTTGATGTCCAGAAGCCTGCCGCAGACAAGGCTCGAGAAAACTCCGCCCAAAGTGATGGAACAGTTGATGTAGGCCTGGCCTTTGACCTGGTCTAAGCGCGCCATCGTCTGATTTACGAAGTAAGCGCCGGCGGGAATGAAGACAGCATATGCGAGCATCTGCATCGCCTGGCTGATGTAGACCACGACCATATTTGGTGCGATGAGCATCAGGAGAGTCTTTATCATGAAGGCCGTAGCGGAGATGAGAAGAAGATTCTTAACGGAGATCTTCTTCATGATCTTATCGATCAGGGCCATGGTAGGGAGCTCCAATACCGCAGCGCAGCTGACGGCTATTCCCATCTGGGCTTCAGTGCCGCCGAGCGGAGTAATTATCTGGATCATGTAGTCGTTGATCGCGTTGTGCGCGAAAAAGAAACAGACTGCCGCAAGCACGAACAGCATGAAACTCGGATATGTCTTTATGAAGCTGAACAGGTTATTATGGGCGACTTCGTTCTTCTCAGCAGGAGGCACTTCGACCTTGGGCTTTTTGAAGAAGTAGAGTACGACCAGAGCGATTGAGAGGAATATGATGTCTAAGATCATGAGGATGTTTACGCCAAACCATCCGATCGCTCTTCCCGTAAAGAATGATACGACCGCGAATCCGCAAGAGCCGAGGCCCCTTGCGAGGCCATAGTAGATGTGGCATCCTGCCGCCTCATACTCGAAATACATCGCCGTGATGATCGGCTGGTACACCATCTGCACCATGTATATCAGCGCGAAAATAATGAATATGACGACTACCCCGTTCTTGATCAGGAGAAGAAGTATCGATCCTATGAGAAGGAGCGCGGTAGATGCCATCGAGACATTGCGGTTCGTGAGCTTGCCCTGCTTATCGATGAGGCCTGCGACAATAGGCTGGAATACGACTGACAGGATATTGGCGAGCGCCAATGTGATGCCGATCAGTGTGTTGGAGAAACCCTTTTCGAGCAGGAAAACGGACGCGTAAGCGTGGATGCCGCTATATACGGCAAAGTAAGTAGCATTGATGATGATGTATCTGAGTGTCCAGAACTTTTTGCCGCTCGACATGGGGGACCCGCCTGATCGTTGATGGGATTAATTATACTATGCTGAAGCTTTCGGTGTTGTCAGTTTTAGTACTGCTGTGTCAAAATACTTATATAATACTTTTAATCGGGGAACAGGAGTACAAAAGATGCCGTTTATAGATGAATTAATTGATTTCAGCCTCAATCCGTTGGTAGCTTTGTTATTGGCTGTTATAACGTTCCTTTTTCCCTCCTTTGTAAATATGATCCTGTACATGTTATATGCTCCGATGTTTTGCTCGAAGGTCAAACAGGTCGGTCTTTTGGGATTCAGATATGAGAAGCAGAACAGCGGCAAGTGGGAGTCCAGAGGTTATAAGCCGATGATCGGTTTTAATGCTGAGCTTGTCTATGATCTGGAAAAATGCAAAGGCTTCTCGCCCAAACAGTATAAGGACAAAGAGAGAAACATGCTCTTAGTCATAGGCTTTACCGGTTTGCTGATCGGTGCGGGCGTGCTGACCGGGTGCTTATTCTGGTCTCATAGTATCGGGAACGAATTTTTATCTTCTTTGATCAGGATATTCGGATCATCCTGGTTTGTTTTCTCGTTAGGTTATCTGTTGCTCCCTGTTTTTGTATTAATAAAGATCAACAATAAGAATTCACTCGGTTCATATTATCAGGAAGCGGTCGGCATGATCAGGGCAAACATGCCTTTTGAACAGATGAATCTTAAATCCGTTAAGGAACTTAACTTTAAGAAAGTGACTTACGCCGAGCAGATAATGTACTTCCCGATATATTTTGAATATCTTGATTGCTGCGATAAGTTCGACAAGATGCCTGAAGCGGTAAACGAGATAGAGAGCATTTTTAAGCCGGATCCGAGTACCAGGGCAGAGCTTTTCTGCGTGATAACTCTCGCATATTACTATTCGTATCACTGCGTAAATCCGGTGCTGGCCACACAGTACTGTCAGAAAGCCGGAGATTTCCTGGCCAAGGATACCGATTCGAACGGCATGAGGATCAAGGCTTTCTACGAGCTTAATTGCTGCCGTAATCTTCAGAAGGCAACGGAATATGCTCAAAAGGCAAATGAAGTCATAGATAAATTCTCAACTGGCACCGAGAGAGAGTATGAGAGAAAATGCCTCGCAAGGCTTGATGAAGCGATAAAGCAGTATCAGAGCCAGCAGCCTTCGGGCTACGGTTTTTAAGCAGCATTTGATCGTTGGCATATAAGCCGGACATCTCCGCAAAAAGACTACTAATCACACATATAGATGCCCGTCTATATGTCGCGTAAAACACGCCGTCTGATAACCAAAAAAGACTTTGATATTTAGTCAAAAGCCTTGAAAACTCATAACCTCATCAATATTATAGTTGTGTGTTATTCGGGTTGATTTGATTGCCGATCGGAGGCGTGTTTTTATGGTAGATATTTGGCCGGCGTTATTGGGGCTTTGCTCCGGAATGGCCTTATTCTTATATAGCGTTAAGATCACCAGCGGAAGCCTGCAGGCGATCGCAGGTGAAAAATTAAAAAGTGTTCTTGCAAAACTCACGGGCAACAGAATAATGGGCGTCCTGGTCGGTGCAGGCATTACTGCGCTCATCCAGTCATCCACCGCGACATCGGTTATGTCTGTAGGCTTCGTTAATGCCGGACTCATGAACCTCGACCAGGCTTTGTGGGTCATAATGGGTGCCAATATCGGTACGAATATCACCGCTCAGATCATCGCTTTCGATGTCGGAGCCGTAGCTCCGATCATAGCTTTGCTCGGTACTTTCTTCTGCCTTCTGACAAAGGACAAGAAGCTTAGGAGCATCGGTGAGGCTATTGCGGGATTGGGCTTTATCTTCGTTGCAATGACGTTGATGAAGGATTCCATGGAGCCTTTGAGCAAGCTGGATGCTGTTAAGGACATCATGTCATCCATCAACAATCCTTTCCTTGGAATCATTGTAGGTATCATCTTCGTTATCATCATCCAGAGCTCTGCTGCCGGCGTCGGTATGCTCCAGGCTATGGCGATGTCCGCTTCCGGTGCACACCTCATGACACTTGACCAGGCGATGTTCATCATCTTCGGTCTTAACATCGGTACATGTGTCACGGCAGTTTTCGCTTCTATCGGAGGCTCCAGAAATGCCACCAGGGCAGGTATGCTCCACATGACATTTAACGTCATCGGTACAGTGATCTTCACAGCCGCATATTATGTGCTCCCTATATCCAAATGGGTAGCTGCCATGTCTCCTAATGATGTAGCAAGACAGCTCGCTAACATGCACCTTGTATTCAATCTCGCTTCAACGATCATACTGCTTCCTTTCGGCAAGCTCATCGTTAAGCTCGTACAGATAATCGTGCCTGACAAAAAGGGCGGGGATGACAGCGTTTTCTGCCTTAAGTACATCAACCCCAACATGATCAGCAACCATAACCAGATCGGTACTGAAGTCCTGATCACTGCTCTCTGCAGCGAGATCAGCAGAATGCTTGAGATGGCGGGAAACAACGTCCAGAGAAGCATCGAGGCTGTCCTTGAGAACAACGAGAAGACGCAGGATCTGATAAACGACACAGAGGAATATATCGACTACCTGAATAAAGAGATCTCGTATTATATTTCGCACGCCATGGTTTTCGACATGTCCGAGAAACACGCGGTCGCGATGAGTGCGCTTTTTAAGATCACGGGTAATATCGAACGAATGGGTGACCACGCGACAAACATCTCAGGCTACGCCAATCTGCTTGAGAAGAAAGGCTTAAAGCTCTCCGACAAGGCCAGGGAAGAAGTAAGCCAGATGGTCGCAACAACCAAGGAAGCATATAACATTCTCCTGGGCAGCAAGCCCGGTTCAGTCCATATCAGGATGGCCAAGATGGAGCAGAAGATCGACGACATGACCGAAGACTACAGAGAGCACCAGCTCGAGAGACTCAAGTCCGGGGTATGCTCCGGTGACGCGTGTGTTATCTATTCAGAGATGCTTACAGACTTCGAGCGTCTTGGCGACCACATGCTCAATATCGCAGAGGCTGCCGCTGAATCCAAGTACATCACTTTCTCCATACCCGAAGAAGCAAAGCTTCCCGAAGGCAAGGCCGCAGTCGCGAAGGCCTGATCAAAAGCTATGAACGGTTCAGCAGACGAACTTATAAATGTGGTTCTTTTCGAGCCCGAGATCCCTCAGAACACAGGCAACATAATGCGCACCTGCGTTGCGGCAGGCGTGACGCTGCACATAATAGGACCTGTCGGGTTTGACATCGACAATCCGGAGTTCAGAAGGGCATCGACCAACCACATCACATGGGCAGAGTACACGCTCTACGATTCGTGGCAGGACTTCGTCCAAAAGAACGACGGCGAGTATTTCTTCATGACTAGGTACGGCAAGGTGCCGCCTTCGGATATCGATTTTAAGAAGGCTTCCGGGAGCTCGAAAATATACCTCATATTCGGCAAGGAGAGCACAGGCATTCCGGGTGAGATATTAAGAGCAAATCTTGACCGCTGCTTCAGGATACCGATGAATGCCGACTGCCGCTGCCTTAACTTAAGCAACGCCTGTGCCATCGCGATCTACGAAGCACTGAGGCAGTTAGGATATCCGGGCTTGTCATTTAAGGAAGAGCAGAAGGGCGAAGACTTCATCGAAGAAAATTATTCCTACGATGAGACGCTGAGGAAGAGAAGATAAAAAATAAGAGGCCGTCATAGACGACCTCTTTTTAGTCGGATTATTAGTGCGATCAATAATTAGTGCCAATGTAATAATACATCGCGAAAGTTATTAACAAAGCGATTGCGCTGAGGATAATACCTGCGATAGCTCTTCCTTTGCCGCTGACGTTTCTTCTGCAAACACCGACAATAGAGAATATGAGTCCGAGGAAACCCGTAATAAATACGATGACGTTTATACCGGGGATCCATGAGATGCAGGTGGAAACGATGCCGAGTACCATACCGGCTGTACCCATTCCGTTGCTTCTGGGAGCCTCGGCAGGTGTATAAATGGGCGCATGATATGCCGGCTGCTGATAAGCAGGCTGCTGGTATACAGGCTGCTGATAGACGGGCTGGGCAGGTGTTACGGCAGCGCCGCAGTTGGGACAGATTCCCTGGTTATCCGGAACATAAGATCCGCACGAAGTACAATACATAAACAGCTCCTCCAAATGATTTTTCCTGATTATAACATAAATATTTTTAACTTCTTGTCTGCTTTATCAAGTTGCCTCGCAAAATAAAAGGCTGCCCCGTTTGGAACAGCCTTAAGGTTAATTACGTAAGTATCTGTCAGACGTTGATGCATCCTTCGTCAGCCTGTGCGAAATCACCGTCAATATAGAAGTCATCAGCTTCGATCACTGTGTTTGTGTCGATGTCTACAACGTCGGAATCAGCGTAAGGTGTTGTGCTGCTTGTATCTAAGAGATCGTCAAACATCTCGGCAGCTGCTTCCATTGCGTCAAAGAAGTCTGCGTGCTTGTTAACTGCCTTGACCTGGTTGTAAGAATAAACATACATGCCGATCGAGATGGCGAGTCCGAGAATTGTAAGGATCAGGCCTGCGATAGCTTTGCCCATACCGCCGTACTTCTTCTTAGCGATTCCGATAGGGCAGAAGATAAGGGCTAAGAGAGCAAAAACAGGAACCGTTAAAATGTTAACTGCAGGGAGCCAGCTGAAGCAGAGCGTAAGGATACCGAAAACGAGTCCTGCCTTTGCAAGACCGTTGGTTCTTACCGGAGCTGGCTTAGAATAAACAGGTGCCTGATATGCAGGCTGCTGGTATACGGGCTGCGGATATCCGGGCTGTGAATAAACAGGCTGCTGGTAAACAGGCTGTGCTACCGGAACAGGCTGCTGGGGTGCCATCGGCTGTGCCATAGGAGGCTGCTGGTTCATTACGGGAACAGCAACAGGTACAGGTGCCGGTGCAGGAGCAGGAGCGGGTGCAGGTGCAGGTGCCGGTGCAGGAGCTGCAGGTGCTTCAGGTGCGGGTGCCGGAGCAGGTGCTGCAGCAGGCGCTTCAGAAACAGGTGCGGGTGTTCCGCAGTTTGAGCAGAAAGACTGGCCGTCCGGAATAAACGTTCCGCAAGATTCACAAAACATAGATAATCCCTCCCGATAATAACTTATGAAATAAAAAGTTGGTTTGTTTTCGTGGGTAAATCAAAAAATTCCTATTTGTTCCGCCTGCAATTATATCACAAAGAAAAAAGGGTTACCTTATAGCATTTGCTACAGATAACCCTCTGGTTTTCTATGAAGTTACGCTAACGGGAATCCCGCTGTTGATGAGTAATAAGCTTTGCTTACAGCACTTTCTGCAAGAACGATTTAAGTCTTTCATTCTGAGGATTTGTAAAGATCTGCTCAGGTGTGTTTTCTTCGATGATCTTTCCGCAATCCATGAAGATGACTCTAGTGCCGACTTCTCTTGCAAATCCCATCTCGTGTGTGACGCAGACCATCGTCATGCCTGCCTTTGCGAGGTTCTTCATAACATCGAGAACTTCGCCTACCATCTCAGGATCCAACGCGCTCGTAGGCTCGTCGAAAAGCATTACCTCAGGATCCATGGCAAGAGCTCTTACTATCGCGATCCTCTGCTTCTGGCCGCCCGAGAGCTGTGACGGATAAGCTTTTGCGCGGTCTGCCAGACCTACTCTCTCAAGAAGAGAAAGAGCCTTTTTCTCAGCATCCTCTTTGGACAGACCGTTAAGCTTCATGGGAGCTATGGTCATGTTGCGGAGGATCGTGAGGTGAGGGAAGAGGTTAAAGTGCTGGAACACCATTCCCATCTTCTGTCTGAGCTTGTTGATATCCGTCGAAGGCGCCATGATGTCATTGCCTTCGAAAGTGATCGAGCCGCCTGTCGGACGCTCGAGCAGATTGAGAGATCTTAAGAAAGTGGATTTGCCCGAACCCGAAGGTCCGATGACAACGACTACTTCGCCCTTCTTGATATCGGTGGTGACACCGTCCAAGGCCTTGACCTCTCCGTCGTTATAGTATTTCTTCAGATCCTTTACGGAAATGATCACATTATTATCAGCGCTCACTGTTCTTGAGCCTCCTTTCGAGCAGCGATACAAGCCAGCTGAAGAACATTACGATCACGAGATAGATGATCGCTACTGCAATGAGCGGCATGAATGCGGAATAGGTTCTCGATCTGATAATGTCTCCGCCTTTGGTAAGTTCCTGGAGTCCGACATAACCGGATACTGAAGTCTCCTTGATGAGAACGATAAATTCGTTAGCGAGTGCGGGCAGAACGGTCTTGAATGCCTGCGGGATGATGATGAACGCCATCGTCCTGACATAGCCGAAGCCCAATGAACGGCCGGCCTCAAACTGGCCTCTGTCGATGCTCATGATTCCGCCTCTGATGATCTCTGCAACATACGCGCCCGAGTTGATGCCGAACGCAAGAACAGCTACGAGGATCTTGTTGTTGGAAGAAGCGAAAATAACGAAGTAGATGATCATGAGCTGAACGACTACAGGAGTTCCTCTGATGACCGTAAGATAGATTCCGCAGAGTTTATAGAAGAACCAGAGAAGCGCCTTGCCGAAGCCGCCCCTCATCTCTTCCTTTAAGGTGTCATAAGAAGATCTGACGAGAGCGACGATAACGCCCAGCGCGATACCCAGAAGCACGGCAAAGAATGTGACCGTGAATGTGGTGCCGAGACCTTTGACGATATAGTTGTAGCGCTTTTCGGCGATGAAGTTGTTCTCAAAATCTATATAGAATGCACTCGAGAAGAACGCTTCCCGAAGAGACGTTATCCAAAGCGGCGGATTGTTAAGAGGCATAAACAGCAATATATAGACTGTTACAGCGACCATCGCACAGACGCCGAGAATTATCAGCGGCTTTATGAATTTTCTCATTTTAGATTTTTTCAGCTTCGGTTGGACGGATTCCGGACTGCTCATTAAATGTTCCTCAAACTTCTGTGTTTTGCCCTCGGAAAAAGTAACTTTAATTATAAATAATGAAAGAGCGGAAATACAGACCATATTTCCGCTCTTTAGTTGGTTTTCTTGCTATTTAAGTAACGATTACTTGTTTGCAGCTGCTACGAAAGCCTTAGCAGGCTCATTGTCGATGACAACAGCATCGATCTTGCCGGACTGGAGTGCGATGATCGCATCGTTGCCCTTTGCAAAACGCTCTACTCTGTCTTCGCCGATATCTTCAGACATGTAGAGGTCGCCTGTTGTACCTGTCTGAACGCCAACCTTGTAGTCGCCGTCAAGAAGCTTATCTACGTCTGTGATCTCAGAACCTTCTACGACGATTACGGACTGAACGCCCTTAGCATAAGGTGTAGAGAAGTTAACGGACAAAAGTCTGTCTTCTGTGATGGTCATGCCTGCGCAGCCGATGTCGTACTTGCCTGCCTGAACGCCTGCGATGATGGAGTCAAACTCAACGTCCTCGATAACGAGCTCGAGACCGAGCTTGTCTGCAACTGCCTTAGCGATCTCAGGGTCGATACCAACGATGTTATCGCCCTCGTGATACTCATAAGGCTGGAAGAAAGCGTTTGTAGCCATGATGAGCTTGCCCTCTTCGATTGTTGTGAATTCAGGATATTCAGATGTTACTGACTCTTTCTTCTCAACTGTAGCGCCGGAAGGAATGTACTTCTCGATAATAGAAGGGATAGTACCGTCTTCTGTAAGCTCTGCAAGAGCCTGGTCGATAGCTGCCTTGAGACCTTCGTTATCCTTGCTGATAGCCATAGCATATTCTTCTTCAGCATATGCAGTGTCAAGGATCTTGAGGTTCTTCTTAGCTGCACCGCAAGATGTCATTCCGAGCAAAAGAGCACAAGAAAGGATTCCTGCTGTTATTCTGGAAAATGTCTTCATAACGAAACTCCTTTTCTTAAAATTATGAACACGGGTATCTTACGCTAATTAAGGCTGCAAGGTATATACACAAAAGCAATAAAATTTGTTCATTCTTTGGTTGTTCATTGGTGTTTTTCTATGTAAAATAAATAAAGCATTCTTGAAAGGTCATTGGGGAAGATCGATGAAAAGAGTCTTGATTCTCGGATGTAATGAAACTGCTAAGCGTTTGCTTATTGTTTTGTGCAAAAACAAGCAATATGCTTCTGATATTTGTTTGGCGTCACGTAATAAAGAAGATTGCGACGAGCTTAAAAATCTGGCTGCAAGTCTCGGTGTCAGGGTTACCACTTCGGCAATCGACGTAAGCAACGTCGAGCGTGCCATGATGATGATCAAGATCATCGCGCCCGATCTTGTCGTAAATCTCCTTCCTGCAGAGCTCACTCTCGATGCAATGAACCTTGCCGTTAAGGCAAAGGCTGACTATATTGACAACACACTTTTCGGAGTGCCGGACATGCCTTCCGCGACATCGCTCCTTTCAAAGCAGTTCGAGAAGTTTTCTGAATTCCAGAACAACTGCAAGACAGCCGTCTGCGGCGCAGGACTCGTTCCCGGCGTGGTCAATACGATCATCAGGCACGCGGGCCTGTTCCAGTTTAAGAAGATCGAGAAGATCGATATCGTAGCCGTAGCAGGCGAGAGCAAGAAAAAGAAGAGAAACAACGCTGTCGACCGCACACTGTATTCTGAGGATGTTAAGCCCCCGCTCCTGGCAATCAAGACCGAACCCGAGAGAAAGGTCTTTTATATCGAGAGCGGCAAAGTCGTTGAAGCTGATGCCATGTCGATCGAAGCGAAGTCAGCTGCAGGAAGCACGGTCTATCTGGCTTCCAGCCCTATTCTTACCGACATAATCAAGGAATTCCCTGATGCCGTTAACGTCAGATATTTCAAGCTCGGCAGAAAGCCGCCCAAGGTACACGAAGCGCCTAAGACGAAGATGGCATTCCTCAAGACAATGGGACTTCTGTCAAATGTTCCGGTTAAGGTAGGAGACGTGGAAGTAGCTCCTGTCGATCTCGTTGCTGCCATCCTCCCCAAGATGGCTGATATCGGCGCCGAGAAGCCTGACGACGAACCCGTTACCGGCCTTTCTTCCTACGAGATATACATTACCGGTATATCCAAGCGTGAAGACAAAGAGCTGACAAGATCTTACATCATTAAGGGCGATAACGACGAATCTTATGAAAAGTACAATGTCAGCGCCTTCGAATATATCAAGGGCTCAGCCCTGATCGCCGGAGTTAAGCTCATGTGCAAGGACAAGTGGAGAAAGCCCGGAGTATTTACACCGGCAGCTTTCGATTGCGATACATATTTCAATGCTTTTATCGTTGAAGGCATCAATATTACAGAAGGAGAGAGCAAGCCGTTCTGATAATCTCGGTTACCGGGCATGCTGATGAGGAGATATTATGGCAGATAAGTTTTTTTGGGAACAAATGCAGATCAACGACATGCTGGTAATCGATACCATCCGCAAGTACGGCAGGGACACGATCTACTTCAAGGACAAGGATTCCAAATTCATCTGGAATAACTATATGCATGCCAATCAGCTGGGCGTTATCAAGCCTGACGAACTCGTCGGCAAATCTGACTTCGATTTCTTCCCCAAGGAATTTGCCGAGAAGGCAAGACAGGTTGAGCTCGAGATTATGAGGACAGGCAAGCCGCTCATTAATATCGAAGAAGAGCTGTCTTTCAATGATGATGAAGACGTTAAGTATTACATCGCATCCAAGTACCCCCTGTATGACAGAAACAATGAGATAGTCGGCACATGGGGCATCAGCAGAGATATCACCGAGATCAAGAAGCTCGAGCTCGAGATCGAGCGTTCATATCACAAGATGGAGCTCCTGGCCCGTGTCGATGACTTAAGCGGACTTTATAACAGACGTTATTTCTACGAGACGCTCGAAAAGTATGCCAGCCTCTATGAGAAAAGAACTGACGGCAGCACATTCGCCCTTCTCGTTGCAGACGTAGATGACATGACCAGCGTAAATGATATACACGGCCAGCAGAACGGCGACATCGTCTTAAGAAGCCTTGCAGAGCTCTTCGTATCCAATGTCAGAACAGAGGATACATGCTTCAGGACAGGCGGCGACGAATTCGCTATCGTGCTCCTTGATACGGATAAGATCTCTGCTATCGGAATCGCGAAGAAGCTGGTAGAGCAGATCTCCAATGAGCCCATCATTCTGGACGGCAAGAGAGAGAAGGTCACGATCTCAGCAGGTCTTGCAGTATTCGACAACAGCAATCCCGATATATCTGATCTCCTGTCCAAGGCTGAAAGAAAGCTCAATAAGTCAAAGAGAGAGGGTAAGAACAAGGTATCGTTCTGAGCCTTGCATAACTTAAGCAATACCAATGGCCGGGAGTTATCCCGGCCTTGCTTTTATATGAGGTGTTGTGTGGAGAACGGTTAATAAAGCAAGACCGGGGCTGCCCTTGTACGGAGAAAAAGACGGATTGAGGGCTTAAAGCTGTCTTGGTCGGGTCAAGCTGCACCCTTATCCTTCAAATGGTACTGACGATTGTGAGAAGCAGAGGCTGTCACCGGGGTATTAACACGCTTGATGGGCGTGACGCGGACGGAGGAAGGTCTTCCTGTCCTGACTGTCCTGGAAAGTGAAGCAGCGGGTCTGACGCTCTTCTTGGGAGCGGACTCTTCGGCCAGCTCATCATCAACATCCTTCCAGTAATCGATGCTTGTAGTAACTGCCTTAATGGTAACGAGGATAAAGAAAGTAAAGATAAGCATATCGAGTGGTGACATAGTAATTACCTCCAAAAAAGATCGTATGTTCTTTAATGGGCATACTATACCACGGGTTAAGTTCTAATAATGGGACTAAAAATGCCTTTAACCCAAAAACCGAACAAAAATTTTATATGTATTTATTCTCCGAGCCTGGACGCACCGATCCTTATTGCACCGTTATCGAGCATTTCCCTTGCTGAGCCTGCGGTCCTGATGCCGCCTGCGGCCTTTATCCTTACATCGGGACCTATGTTGTTCTTCATAAGGATTATGTCTTCCACAGTAGCGCCGGCCGTGCCAAAGCCCGTGGAAGTCTTAATAAAGTCAGCCCTGGCTTCTGTCACGATCTTGCACAGGCGTATCTTTTCTTCTTCGGTCAGCGAGCAGGTCTCGATGATGACCTTGAGCAGAGCCCCCTTGGCGTGGACTGCTTCTGCTATCAGGCGGATCTCATCAGAGACTTCATCGTATCTTCCGGACTTGACGAAGTTGATGTTGATGACCATGTCTATCTCGGAAGCGCCGTTGTCGCAGGCTTCTTTTGCTTCATAGACTTTTGTGCCTGTTGTCGAATAGCCGTTCGGGAATCCTATGACGGTGCAGACGGCGACGCGGCCCTTGGAGAACCTGACGGCATCTTTTACATAACAGGGCTGGACGCATACTGAGGCCGTACCCATGGAAGCCGCCTTTTCGATGAGGTCTTTTATGTCTTCTTCTGTGGCTGTTGTCTTCAGATTAGTAAGATCCACATAGCTCATGATGTTGTCAGGATCAGGCTTGTTGGTGTCAGCTTCAGGCTCGAAGCTGATCTTATAATTCCTTGACATAAGCGCTGTGAGGACAATGCCTGCGATGTTGTTAAAGCCCGTGAGCTCGCCCATGTTGCAGGGTGTCCTGTAGCCGTCGCCATAGATCAGGAGCGGGACACATTCCCTTGAGTGATCTGTCGAAGGAGTGGAAGGATCGCATCCGTGATCTGCTGTGATCATGAGAAGATCGTCTTCTCTGAGCTTATCCAGGATGATGCCGAGCGCATCGTCTAATTCGTGCATTGCGGTGGCATAACCTTCGATGTCATTGCGGTGTCCGTACTTCATATCAAAGTCGACGAGATTGACGAAGCAAAGACCGTTAAAGTCACGGTCCATGAATTCGACAGTCTTGTTTATGCCGTCCGTGTTGCTTTTCGTGGGATTGGATTCAGTCAGGCCCTTGCCTGCGAAGAGATCATAGATCTTGCCTACGGAGATCACATCATAGCCTTCCTCTTTGAGCAGATCGAGCATGGTGGAAGAAGGCGCTGTAAGTGAGAAATCGTGCCTGTTTGCAGTTCTCGTGAAGCTGCCTGGCTCGCCGACAAAAGGTCTTGCTATTACTCTGCCGACTGCATGAGCGCCCGTCATGACTGATCGTGCCTTGGCGCAGATATCGTAAAGCTCTTCAAGAGGGACTATCTCTTCGTGCGCGGCTATCTGAAGGACACTGTCAGCGGAAGTGTATATGATGAGCTTGCCGGTCTTCATGTGCTCTTCGCCGTAATCCCTGATGACATCTGTTCCGCTGTAAGGCTTGTTGCAGAGGAATTCTTTTCCCGTGGCTTTCTCGAGCTCTCTCATGACATCGTCAGGGAAGCCGTCGGGGTAAGTGGGCTGAGGCTTGTCGGAGATTATTCCTGCGATTTCCCAGTGGCCTATAGTAGAGTCCTTGCCTGCGGAGATCTCTCTTACTCTCGCATAAGAACCGATCGGTGAGGGGATGGATTCCTGGGCTTTCTTATAGGCTTTGATCCTCGGATCGTCTTCGCCGTCGATCGCGAGAAGCCCCATTTTCGCGAGGTTCGGGAAAGGCTTATCTGAATATGAGAGGACTGCTGCCAAAGTGTTGCTGCCTTCATCACCGAACTTTGCAGCGTCAGGCGCGCCACCGATGCCGAAGCTGTCTGCAACTATAAGAAATACACGTTTTGCCATATGAAAACTCCTTAATGTATGAGCTGATGTTTAAGTTAAAATAGTATGTACATATTATAAAACAAACTTCGAATATGTGGTTTCTGCCCATCATCTCAACGCACAAATTGCAAGCTATCTGTGATATAGTTTGGCGGAAAAGCGAAAAGAAAAAGGAATCTAATGGACGAGATAAAGACATTTGCAGACCTTGACCTGTCACCGGAGGTCATGAATGCGTTAAAGAAGATGGGCGTTAAGAGGCCCACGACCATACAGCAAAAAGCGATTCCCCTCATGATGGACAACATCAGCGTAATAGCTAAGGCTCCAACGGGTACGGGGAAGACTTTTGCGTTTGGTATTCCGATACTTGAATATTTAAATCTTGATTCCAAGCTCATCCAGGCGCTTATCCTGTGTCCTACAAGAGAACTGGCTCTCCAGATAACCACCGAGCTCAAGGGTCTCGCCAAATATATCCAGGGCTTCAGAGCCGCGGCTCTCATCGGAGGCCAGAGCATGCGTCTCCAGGCAGAGAAGATCCAGAAGAGACCGCAGGTCATCGTAGCCACGCCCGGACGTCTGCTCGATATGGTAGAGCGCAAGATGGTGGATATCTCACAGATCTACACACTCGTTCTCGATGAGGCAGACGAGATGCTCAAGATGGGCTTTATCAATGATATCAGAAGGATAATGGCTATTACCCCGAGGGATAAGCAGATCGCCCTTTTCTCGGCTACGATGCCCAGAGAGATCCAGGATATCACCTGGCAGTTCATGAGAGATGCCGCTGAGATCGATGTAATGCCTAAGGCCGAAGATCATCCTGATATCGACCAGTTTATTATCGAGTGTCCTGAGAAGGACAAGCTCAAGACGATCATCAAGGTCATGTCCAAAGAGGATCTCACCAAGGTGATCGTGTTCTGCAATACGAAGGTCACGACATCAAAAGTCGGAGAGCAGCTGACTGCGGCAGGCGTATCAGCGAAAGTCCTTCACGGCGACATCAGCCAGAGCGTACGCAATAAGGTAATGGACCAGTACAGGGCAGGCAAATTTGATGTGCTCGTAGCGACGGATGTTGTTGCCAGAGGCATTGATGTCGATGATATCGAGGCGATATTTAATTACGATATTCCTAAAGAGAACGAGCTTTATCTGCACAGGATCGGCCGTACCGCACGTGCCGGCAAATCAGGAAAAGCATTCTCTCTTGTCGCATACTTGGACCGCCCCAGGATGGAAGAGATAATCAGGTATACGAAGGTAGACCCCGCACCGTACGAGGTGTAAAGCACATTATTTTCGAGATGAGATCAGCCCTGAATCTTCGGGGCTTTTTTAATGATTCCCTTATAGGTGAACGGGTTAAGGAATACGAGTACCGGGATGAGCTCGAGTCTTCCTGCGATCATGTCAAATATCAGGACCCACTTGGAGACATCAGAGAAGAAGCTGTAGTTCTGCGTAGGGCCGACAAGTGACAGACCCGGTCCGATGTTATTGAGCGTTGCGGCTACGGAAGTGAAGACCGTAACAAGGTCATGTCCCTCGAATGCGACAACGAGCATGGATGCTACAAAGATAATGAGATAAATAAAGAAGTAAAGAGCAACGGAACGCTCTATATCACTGTCGACTGTCTTACCGTCCAAGCGGATCTTCTTAACTGTTCTCGGATGAATGTATGAACCGATCTCGCGCTTGAAAGCCTTGAACATGATCTGGAATCTCGAGATCTTGATACCGCCGCCGGTCGAGCTTGCGCAGGCGCCGATGAACATGAGCGCGACAAGGACAAATTTCGCGAGGGCAGGCCAGAGGTCAAAGTCTGTCGTTGCAAAACCGGTAGTCGTCATCGTGGTGGCTACCTGGAAAAGCGAATGCCTTAATGATTCGCCGAGGCTGCCGTACATGCCGTAGATCGAGAAACAGACAAGACCGGTAGCGACTGCTGCTACAGCAAGATATACCTTGATCTCGCTCATCTTGAATGCCTTGGAGCCCTGTCTGGTCAAAAAGTAATAGTAGAAATTGAAGTTTGCGCCGAATAAGAGCATGAAGACCGCGACTATCCACTGGATGTGCGGAGCGTATGAAGCGAAGCTGTCGTTCTTGATGCCGAAGCCTCCCGTACCGGCTGTACCGAATGCAGAGCAGACGCTGTCGAAGAAAGGCATGCCGCAGACAGCAAGGATGATGATCTCCAATGCCGTGATCGCGATATAGATGTAGTAAAGCATTTTCGCGGTGGATCTTACCTTAGGTACGATCTTGCCGACAGAAGGTCCGGGGCTTTCTGCTCTCATGAGATTCATGTTAGAGCCGCCCGTCATCGGGACGACCGCAAGAAGGAATACGAGAACTCCCATACCGCCGATCCAGTGTGTAAGTGAACGCCACAGCAAGGATGTGTGGGACATTGCTTCGATATTAGTAAGGATACTCGCACCGGTAGTGGTGAAGCCTGAAGCGGTCTCGAACATGGCGTCGGTAAAATTGGGAATCTCTTTTGTGATGATGAAAGGAATACATCCGCAGATACTTAATACGAGCCAGGAGAGAGCCGTAGCGACACAGCCGTCCTTGATGAATACGGTCATGTTCCTGGGCTTTTTCATTGAGATCAGGAATCCAAATCCCATGTAAGCGGCTGCAAGTATCAGATAGACGAAGAGCTCTGATTCGTTGTATGCGATGCCGCACACAACAGGCAAAAGCATAAGCATGCCTTCGATCAGGAGGACTTTGCCCAGGATGTAAACAAGCATCTTTATGTTCATCTTAGGATATCTGTCAAAGCTGAAAAGCCCTTATTCTTAGTTACGATCATGACACTGTCGCCGACATCGATGAAGTCGTTACCTGTAGGGATTATGATCTTGCCGAAACGGTTGATGCAGGCCACGAGGGTGTTCGGCTTGAGCTTGAGATCTTTGAGCTTTTTGTCGGTAAGTGCGGACTTCTCCATTACCTTAAATTCGATAGCTTCCGCTCTTTCATCGAAAAGGTGATACATGACTTCGATGTTGCTTCCGATAGATGCCTTCTTCGCACGCGCATATGTGATGATGGCCTCGGCCGTGATCTGCTTGGGATAGATAACGCTTCCCAAGTCGAGACGGTTGATGACATCCGTAAAGCTGATCTTGTTGATCTTTGTAACGGACTTGATGCCCTTTGAGATCTGTCTTGCGAACAAAGAGAGCATGATGTTCTCTTCATCGATACCCGTGAGAGCTACAACGGAATCGACATCCCTGATACCGGTCTCTTCGAGGAGAGCTTCATTGATGCCGTCGCCGTTGATTATCGTAGCCTTAGGAAGGAGCTCGCTAAGCTCATCGCAGCGCTGGGCGTCCTTCTCGATGATCTTTACATCGATACCTGTCTTGATCAGCTGGTCCGCAAGATAGTAAGCGGATTTGCCGCCGCCGATGATGATCGTGCTCTTTACGGAATTCGTGTTAAAGCCGATAGATTTAAGGAACGAATGACAGACTTTTCGGGTCGCAACAAATGAGATGATATCGCCTGCCGCAAGCTCGAAAGAACCGTTAGGGATGGTGACTTCATCGCCGCGCTCGACGCCTACGATCAGGAGGTCATTTGTATAGTTACTTCCGAGATATGCAACGGTCTTGCCGTCAAGAACGCTGCCTACCGGGATCTTGATCTTAACGATCTCCGCGCTGCCGTGAGCAAATGAATTGATCAGGATAGCGGCAGGAAGATAGAGCAGGCGCGCTGCTTCGACAGCGGCCTCATACTCAGGATTGATGATCATCTCAAGGCTGAGCTTTGATCTCAGGTAAGGGATCTCCTTGCCGTAGTCAGGATTTCTGACACGCGCGATCGTAGCCAGGTTTTTATTGAACTGCTTGGCGATCGTGCAGCAAAGAAGATTAAGCTCATCTGATTCGGTAACTGCGATAAAGAGGTCGGCAGAAGATACGCCTGCTTCCTCTAAGACTTCATGGCTCGCACCGTTTCCGATTACGCCCATGCAGTCACAGATATTCGCAAGTTCCGTTAAGCGGTCAAAATTCTTGTCGATGACGACAAGATCGTGACCTTCGGCCGAAAGCCTGTTAACCAGAGTGTCACCGACTTTGCCGGCGCCTACAACGATGATCTTTAATCCTCTTTTGCTCATAGAAATCATATTCCGAATAACTCTTTAACTGCTTCCTTGTTGACCTTTGAACCGATGACAACGATCTTGCCCGTGACATCGGATGCACCTGTTCTGACCTCAGCTTCCTCAGGTACGAAGTCGAAGTGGATCCATGTTCCGTCTTCGCCTGCTACGATACCCTTTGAGCGGAGGATCATGCCGTACTTCTCGCTGTCGTCCAATGCCTTCAAAGCATTCTCGATCTCGTCTTTTGTGAAACGCTTTGATGTCTCGAATCCGACGGAATCGAAAACCTCATCTGCGTGATGGTGATGATGGTGGTGTTCATGATCGTGGTGGTGATGATGCTCGTGCTCGTCTTCGTCATCATCATCGTCATCGTCGTGATCGTGGTGGTGATGATGCTCGTGCTCGTCTTCGTCATCATCGTCATCATCGTGATCGTGGTGGTGATGATGCTCGTGTTCGTCTTCGTCGTCATCATCGTCATCATCGTGATGGTGATGACCCTTGCACTCTTCGCATTCGCAGTCCTCGCCGTGCTCGTGATGATGGTGAGCGTGCTCTAATTCGTGCTGCTCTGCTTCAAGAAGCGCTGCTGCCATATCGGCTGCCGTAAGAGGCTCTTCGATAGCCTTGAGGATCTGTACTCCGGAGAGCTCGTCCCAAGGTGTGGTGATGATCTGTGAGTGATCGTTGATCTCGCGGATGAGGGAGATCGCCTGGTCGAGCTTTTCCTGTGAGATGTTGCCCGTACGGCTCAATATGATGGTGCCTGCGTACTTGATCTGGTTCTCGTAGAACTCCTTGAAGTTCTTTAAGTAGATCCTGCACTTGGAAGCATCGATAACGGTGACTGTTCCGCAGATCTCTGTGCCTTCGACGCGCTTAACTGCTGCGACTACGTCGGAGAGCTTGCCTACGCCCGAGGGTTCGATGAGTATCCTGTCAGGAGCGAACTGATCGATAACGTCCTTCAAAGCCGTGCCGAAGTCGCCTACGAGACTGCAGCAGATGCAGCCGGAATTCATCTCGGTGATATTGATGCCGGACTCCTTGAGGAAGCCGCCGTCGATGCCGATCTGGCCGAACTCGTTTTCGATGAGGACGAGCTTGGCTCCGTTGTATCCGTCAGAGATAAGCTTCTTGATCAGTGTTGTTTTGCCTGCTCCCAGAAATCCTGAGAAGATGTCTACTTTTGTCATTAAAAATGCCTCTTTTCTATTTGTCAATTGAAATAAATAACTTCGTTGTCGGGCTTGCTCGTAATGGCGTAGTCCTCGACTGTAAGGCAGGGCACATTGATCTTGCCTCCCTGTCCGTCATCGTCTTCGAAATACCTTACCTGACCGGTGACCTTGAGCCACTGGCCTGCAGGGAAGTTCGACTTGTACTGGTAGAAGCAGAGAACGCCCATCATCTGGATGTCAGCTGCGCAGCATGTGTATGCCTGTCTCTGAAGGACGAACGCGCGTCCCTGGAATTCCCTTAAGACAACGGCCTGGCCGATGAGGCTGATCCTCTTGCCGTTGTATCTCTTCATGTTGTCCATCGCGTCCGTGTAGAAAAGACCGAAGTCTTCTGCCGCGATGTGGCAGGGGCTCTGATTGAGATCGAAGGGAAGATGGTCTTCGATCCTTATGATCTTGTTGTCCTCGCCAAGGAAGTTGATGCTCATGCCGGGATTAACGGCCTTGACTGAGCCTCTGAGCTTGGGGAGGTTGTCATTGTCTTCGTCAACTCTGTTGAAGATGACCGTATCGCCGTATCTGAAATAATCGGCAAACAGTGTCTGCATGTTCCTGAAATAATTGCCGTATGTCGAAGCGTCGATAACTACGATGGCTGCTGCCAGTGCCCATCTCTCGGGCACGTCGACCTTCTCGAAAAATTCAGCAGGTGACACGGAGCCGTTCCACTCGATGAAAACGACACCGGGCTTGTATTTTGCCTCGATATCGAAGGTCATGTCCCTGTCGACATCATCGGTATCGCAGTTAATGATGACGGGGTTTGCTCCCTCGTAGTTTTCCTGAATATATTCTTCTTCACCTTCTTCGGTGTTGATTACAACGACCTTGCGGTTTTTGAAGTTCTCGCCGCCGATCCATGAACAGATAACGGACGTCTTTCCGCTGTCCAAAAAACCGGTGAAAAAGTATACAAGACAATCATCCATAAATAGTGCACCTCTTTAACAGATAATATTTTGTCCCTGATTTGTTATTATTTCAAGCAAGAAAAGATATAAAATCAAATGTAAACAATTCGAAATTTGGGAGTTTTGATGAATTCGGTAAAGATCGGTGACATAAAAATAAAGAACCCGATAGCGTTAAGTCCGATGGCGGGAATAAGCAGTCTTCCGTTCAGGATCATCTGCAATGAGATGGGTGCCGGATACTGTCCGACAGAGCTCGTCAGCGCGAGGTCCATAAGGTATAACGGCGTAGGCAAGAGCATGCGCTATATGAGGATATCCCCCGAAGAGGAGGGGATCACCGCGATCCAGCTTTTCGGAAGCGAGCCGGACGATTTTAAGGCTGCGATAGAGACGATACTCGATACTCCGGTCCTTAAGGAAGTCTCCATAATCGACATCAACATGGGATGCCCCGTTCCGAAGGTCGTAAAGACCGGTTCGGGCAGTGCCCTGATGGAGGACCCCGCCAGGGCTGCAGCGATCGTAAAGGCGTGCAAGAGGACTTTGGAAAATGTTTGCCCTAATATTCCCGTGACTGTAAAGACGCGCACGGGCTATAATGCCGAAGACAACGGAAAGCCTGATTTTGCCAAGGCTCTGGCCGACGCGGGATGTGATATGCTGTGCGTGCACGGCAGGACCAGACCGCAGATGTACCACGGTGAGAGCTCCAACCAGGCGATCGCCGTAATGAGGGAAGCGGTAAGAGATTACAAGATCCCGTTCTTCGCGAATGGTGATATCTGTGATACGGCTTCCGCAAAGAGGATAATAGAAGAGACGGGATGCGACGGCATCATGATCGGCAGGGCTGCAAGAGGCAACCCCTGGGTTTTCGAACAGGTCATAGCAGGACTTGCAGGAAACGGAGAGCCGAAGTATCCTGATGCGGACGAAAAAAAGCTCATGCTGATGCGCGAGCTCGAAGGAAGGATGAAATATCTGCCGGAAGAAGTGGCAGTAAGGGAATTCAGAAGCGTAATGCCTTTTTACATCAAGGGCCTTACGGGAAGCGCGCAGATCAAAGTAAAGCTTTGCAGCGCAACGGGGATAGAAGAGATAAAGGAGATATTGGGAATTGTCTGACATAGTAATAACCGTATTAGCAGTTTTGGCCGGATGCCTCATGTGCTTCGAAGGCTACAAACTCTTCAGATTAAGCCTCGGCATTGCCGGAGGAATCGCCGGCTTTGTTCTCGGCAAACTTTTGATAGGCCTCACGGCAAACAACGGATTCCCGTGGAGCATGGCCGGAAGGATCATTGTGCTCGCGCTCTTTGCGATAGGCTGCGGGATTCTCGCGTTCAAGCTTTACATGAAGGCCCTGATCGCCATTACCACTGTCGTCTGCGCATTCTGGTTTTACGATGACTTCGGATTTTTGTTCTCTAAGATCGAGCACAGCGGAGCGCGTTTTGTGCTGACATGTGTCTCGGGTCTTGCAGTGGGCGCGGTCATAGGCGTAGTCGTCTATTACGCCCAGAAATGGACCATCTCGCTGCTTACCGCATTCATCGGCGCGAGGGTCATCTCAGGCGTTCTTGCGCCCGTCCTCTGGTCGGGAATTTTGTCCGGAGATTATGCCGGAATCATCGAGCATCAGATACTCGGAGGAGACGTTGAGATCAACTATACTCTGATAAGAGTGCTGGTCCTGGCGGTATTTTGTACCGCAGGTTTTTTAATTCAGTTAAAAACTTCAAAAAAATAGTTTGACCAATGACCTTCCGCTTGTTAAAATCAGGCTGTATACGTATGGGGGAATAACGTATACGAACTAACTAAGACAATTTTCTTAATCTATCCCTTATTCCATGTCGAGGGCTTTCCGATTTAACGGGAAGCCCTCGGCGTGTTATGGGGGATTTTTCCGAGTCTGCCGGTTCTGTATTTATTGCCTTGTAAATGAGCAAAAAAATACAGAAAACCGCGGTTTTCTGTATTTTTGCAAGTGATTTTCAGAGAATAAATACAAAAACTTAATTGACCTTGTTGACCGGCTTTCCTGCCAGGAACGCTTCCAGGTTATCAGCCGCCATGTCGATCAGGCGGATCCTGGTCTCGACGGGAGTCCAGGCGATGTGAGGTGTGATCACGCAGTTGGGAGCGCCGAGCAGAGGATTTTCAGGGAGCATCGGCTCGACGCAGACGACGTCTGTGCCGTAACCGCCGAGAACGCCGCTGTCCAAAGCTTCTCTTACAGAAGACTCGTTGACGACGGGACCTCTTGCACAGTTGATGAGGAGCGCGCCCTTCTTAAACATGGCCAGAGAATCTTTGTTGATTATCTCGCGGGTATCTTCTGTCAGCGGACAGTGAAGTGATACGACGTCAGCTGCCTTAATGCCTTCTTCGAGAGGCAGACACTTGACTGAAATGCCGTCAAACCCGACATCCGTTCCGATCAGATTTGTGTTGTGCGGAGTTGCCGTAACATTCATGCCGAATGCTGATGCCATAACAGCAACACGCTTGCCGATCTTGCCCAGACCGATGATGTGAAGCGTCTTGCCGGCAAGCTCTGTAAGAGGGGCCTTGAAATAGCAGAACTGCTTGCTCCTGCACCAGTCGCCGTTCATAACGGAAGCGGTGTGGAGGCCGACCAGATTGGTAAGTTCAAGAAGAAGGGCCATGGTCATCTGGGCCGTTGCAAATGTCGCATATTCGGGAACATTCGTGACCGTGACACCGTGCTGCCTTGCAGCTTCCAAGTCGACAACATTATATCCCGTGGCGAGCACACCGATGTATTTGAGATCGGGGAGCTTGTCGAAAACATCCTTGTCGAAAACTGCTTTATTCGTGATAGCGCACTCTGCGCCCTGCATCCTTTCCAACAGCTGGTCCTTGGACGTGGTGTCGTATGCGGTGACTTCTCCCAGGTCGTTTAATCTGCCCCAGGTGATGTCGCCGGGATTGGCCGCGGAGCCGTCCAGAATAACTATCTTCATGTATATTTCCTCCGAACTTATTTTGAACTGATTTTAGCAGTAATTGTGGTAATGTTATATCAGAATAACACGAAGGCGGTCTTATCTTATGTATGTCATCTGTTACGGCAAATCCACCAATGCGCTGGAGATAGGCCAGAAGCTCATAAAAGAAATCGGCGGAAGATCTGTCACCGGGACAGAGCTCATCACCGGCAGTTTTGTTGTGGCTGAAGGTGAGACGAGCTGTGCCATCGTTATGATCCTTCCTCTTGAGACTGCGGTCATATCGATGGAAGAGACAGTTACGGATAAGACAAGAGATCTGCCTGTGATCGCAGTATCACCTGAGGGCAGATATGCGGCGGTCATCAGAAGAGGAAGCAAGATCTACGAGAAGGGAACGGATGAAGTCTATTCCGCTGTGGTAAAGGCTTTGGGGCCTTTCTGCTTCTCGGGCTTTGAAGGCAGGACCCAGATCACGGGCGACCTTACAAACCTGATCTCAAAGTACAACATGTCGGTCAATGACGATAAGATCCTTGAAGCGGTAAACGCAAGGATCAGCGCAGGCGGGAAGGTAGATGTGTATACCGATCTGCCGGTCATTTTCGCTGACCCCGTGATCGATCCCATGACATATTCGCTGCACAATTATCCTTACGACTTAAGGGATGATTTCATCAGGCAGTACAAGGCTTCAAAGGCAAAGAATGATGAGCCTTCCGTATTCATCACATGCACATATTTAGGCGACGACGAAGACTTTAAGGATCTGATCCTCGTGCCCAAGCTCTTAAGCCTTGGTATTGAGATCAAGGTCAAGACCGATCCGGGATACTGCTGCCCTGCCATCAGGAAGTCGCTTATAAACCACCTTTTGAATCCGAAGGCAGTCGCAAAAGTGGCCGCTACGTACACGGCAAGAGACAGTGCGATCATCAAGGGCATTGCCGGAGAGCTTGATGCGGAGGTCATTGCTTACGAAGCGGATAAGCTCGCTAACGCTAACGCGCCCATGTCGATGACTTTTAATCCGGAGAAGAAGAACGATACCGCCACCGCGCTGGCATTCCTCGCAAGCTCGGCGGGAGGGATCGTCATAAGAAGATCGACCTCGGCAAAGGGACTCGTATTATCAGTCGCGATAGACAGAGGCGAGATCATTTTGCCTGAATAAGACCGGATTGAATAAGACCGAATTAGGATATAATGGCCGTATAAGGCTTAACGTTCGTAATAAACATAACAGCAAACAGATTTGAAGGATTTTATCCGGAGTTTGGAGGCGATAACATGAAAAAGATTGAAGGGAATAAGCTCGTAGCTTTACTGATCTCCGCATCGATGGTGACAGTGGTCCTTGCCGCATGCACCGTTGATTATGACAAGCTCAATAAGGGAATAAACGATCTGGGAAGGGCTATTGACGGCAAGAGCACGGTAGAGACATCTGCTACGGTTACCGAGGCAGATACCAGCGCTCCCATATCTGCGACAGAAGAGTCCTCTGCAGAAGAGACCACACCGGTTCCGACCGGCACGGCAACTCCTTCGCCGACGCCTACACCTACTGAGGCGCCTGCCGCTGAGCGTGTGGATTTCTCGGATTATTCAGTAGATATTCTTTCATTCTCCGAGAACTTTGAGGTAACGACCGAGGAGTTCGAAGAGAGCTCTCACTCTGAAGAAGATGACGAGGTGCTTTTCGCGACATTCGCAGGAACAAGGATGGTGGTTACCTCGGCAGGAAGCGACAATATCAGAGATGCGATCAACCTCATCGTTGACGGATTCTACAAGGAAGCTGAAGGCGCATACAAGAGAATGGCAGATAAGGCAAAGGCCGAGCTGACCCTTAATGGTGTCATCGAAGAACCTTATGCGGTAAATGTTGATTTCGAATATATGACCAACGGACGTACATTCTCAGTCCTTATGAGCTACACGGTAGAGGGAAGAGCAGAGGATGAGACGATGGTCGTTGACTTCGCAAGCTTCGACATGCTGACCGGCCAGTACATCACGCCTGCTGTGATCACATATTATCCTGTTAACTTCGAGAACTCTCTCAGGACCGAGCTCGAGAATGCCATTAAGAGCAGACCTGCCCAGGGCGAGGAGACCGAAGAAGACGAGGAAGAAGTCACCACTCCTTCTGCAGATGAATTCGAGAAGATCTTCGTAGGACCTACTTCTGTTGAGACACAGAATCATTCCTATGCCATGGTCTACGGCATTGCTGACGGACAGATCTACAGCAGCGTCATCGAGATGGATGCATATGCTGATTTCTTCAACCGCTACGGAGCGTCAGTTTTCCTCGGATAATCGAAATCAGATAAAATTTATAAGTTTTGCATAAAAATCGCGCCCCCGGCTTCACACAGTTGCCTAAGGGCGCGATTGAACTTCCCGGGATTGTGGTATAAAATGCTTCCGTTGTAAAACGCATATGGGGAAATAAAAGAAATTTTATGCGAGAGGAAAGAATGATGAAGACAAATAAAGTTCTTGCTTTGTTGGTGTCGGCAGTCATGGTCATCGGAAGCATTACGGCCTGCGACAAGTCAGGTCAGGATCCTTCAGATACCAGCGATCCGTCATCTTCAAGCGAGCAGACCGGCACATCAGCTACTGATACGACTGCCGTACCGGAAGACCTTCCGGGCTATGTCGAGAGAACGGTAGCGGATGTAACGGACGAAGACAACGGTAAGATCATGATCTACGGTTACAACGCCGAGTTCTCCGCTCTTGCCGAGAAGTATGCCGGCATCACCACCAACGATTACGACTTTATCGAGACAACAGACTCGGTTTCTTATCAGGAGAAGCTCGATGCTGTTTTCTCTGACGGCGTTGATGCACCTGACATCTTTACCTGCGATGAGGCATACGCAAGAAAGTACTTAGCTTCCGACAACACGATCGCTCTGAATGATCTGGGAATCGATTATGCCGAACTTACCAATATGTTCGACTACACTTTGAGATTCGCGGCAGACGATGACAGTGTTATCAAGGGACTTGCCTGGAAGGCATGCCCTACGGGTATTTTCTATGAGAGATCTCTTGCTGAAGAGTATCTCGGCACGCAGGATCCTAACCAGCTCGCAGCTTCGTTTGCCACATGGGATGCAGTCCTTGATTCCGCAAGGACAGTCAATGAAGCATCCGAAGGCGATGTTAAGCTTCTTGCAGGTTATACAGAGACATTTGACGCTTACCTCAGCACACGTGAGGCAGGCTGGATCATGGACGGCACTGTAAACGTAGATCCTAATCTCGAAGGGTTCTTTGATTTTGCAAAGACCCTCTATCAGGAGGATCTCACATTCCGTGCAGAGAGATGGTCCGGTTCCTGGGAAGACAAGATGTCCAACAAGTCTGTCGTCTCTTACTGGGGCTCACTCCAGTTCGCTAAATACGAGCTGGCGCTCAATCCCGGCGAAGGCACGGCAGTCAACCCTACCGCAGGTGACTGGGGAATCACAACAGCTCCCGTAAGCTACTACAGCGGCGGTTCATGGGTAATGGCATCCAAGTACTGCGATAAGAAGGCTACGTCCGCAGACATCATCAGAGCAGTCTGCATCAACGAGGACAACCTCAAGGACATGGTCAACAACGGTGAGTTCGTTAACAACATCAAGCTTATGACTTCAGCTGCAGCTGATGACAAGTTCTGCCTTGAATGGCTTGGCGGCCAGAATCCCTACCCCGTATTGCTAGATTCTGCCAAGAATGCCGATGCATCGAATGTCATCGTTGACGAAGCCGAATACAGCGAAGCCTTCATGGCAGTTGTAGGCGCCTACAGCGAGGAATCTTTCGATGAGATCAAGGACGCTCTTGAAGCCTTTGAGGACCAGCTGAGCGAAAAGGGCCTGGTATAGTTTTCAGGTACAACTAAAAGCACTAAGGACCATCTCGTAAGAGGTGGTCCTTTTTAGCATTTTGGGTATCAAATGCCTAAAAACTATTTTGTGCCTCAAATTTACGACATAAAACATAGAATGTTCATATGTACTTTGTTTAAAATACTTTTGGCACAGTTTATAATATTCGGGTCTTTTAATATTTTTCTCACGGAGGCATAACACATGAAATTCGGGTATTTCGATGACTCACGAAAAGAATACGTCATTAACACTCCCAGGACCCCTTATCCTTGGATCAACTATCTGGGCAATCAGGGCTTTTTCTCCTTGATCTCCAACACAGCAGGCGGCTACAGCTTCTACATGGATGCAAGGCTCAGAAGAATCACACGTTACCGTTACAACAACGTTCCGCTTGATATGGGCGGCCGTTATTTCTACATCAATGACAACGGCACGATCTGGAATCCCGGATGGTCTCCCGTTAAGACAGACCTCGATGAGTATGAGTGCCGCCACGGTATGGGCTACACCATCATCAAGGGTAAGAAGAACGGTCTTAAGGCTGAAGTCACATTCTTCGTTCCCCAGAATTATGACGGCGAAGTACAGCAGGTAGTTCTCACAAACGACAGCGCAGAAGCTAAGGAATTCTCCTTCTTCTCCATCGCTGAATGGTGCCTTTGGGATGCTCAGGATGACTGCACAAACTTCCAGAGAAACTTCTCCACAGGCCGTGTAGAGATCGAAGGCTCTACTATCTATCACGTAACAGAATACAGAGACAGACGTAATCACTACGCTTTCTATACAGTAAACGACGAGATCGACGGTTACGATACAGACCGTGATGCTTTCTTGGGAAGCATCTACAACGGCTGGGATAACCCTGAGACAGTTAAGGCAGGCAAGGCTTCCGATTCCTTCGCTGACGGCTGGTCTCCCGTTGCTTCACACTACAAGAAGATCACACTCGCACCCGGCGAGTCCAAGACATTGATCTTTATCTTAGGTTATGCCGAGAATCCCCAGGACAAGAAGTTCGCAGCAGAGAAGCCTGAGGGCCTCCTCACAAGAGAGAAGTGGGTGCTCAATAAGGAAAAGGCTTATGCAATGATCGACAAGTACAACACACCTGAGAAGGTTGCTGCAGGTCTTGCAGAGCTTAAGGACACATGGGATAAGCTCCTGTCGATCTTCAAGGTCGATACACCTGATGACAAGGTCAACCGCATGGTCAACATCTGGAACCAGTATCAGTGCATGGTCACATTCAACCTCTCACGTTCTGCTTCCTACTTCGAATCCGGAATCGGCAGAGGCATGGGCTTCAGAGATTCCAACCAGGATATCCTCGGCTTCGTTCACCAGATCCCCGAGCGTGCAAGAGAAAGACTCATCGATATCGCTTCCACACAGCTTTCTGACGGCGGATGCTATCACCAGTACCAGCCTCTCACAAAGAAGGGTAATGCAGATATCGGCGGCGACTTCTCCGATGACCCGCTCTGGATGATCCTTTCTGTTGCTGCTTACATCAAGGAGACAGGCGACTGGTCCATCCTCGATGCTAACGTTCCTTTCGATGACGATCCGGAAGGCAAGCACACAATGCTCGAGCACCTCGATGTTTCTTTCTATCACATCGTTAATAACCTCGGACCTCACGGACTGCCTCTCGCAATGCGTGCTGACTGGAATGACTGCATCAACCTGTCATGCTTCTCAGACACACCCGGTGAGTCTTTCCAGACATACACCAACCCTAAGTTCAAGGCAGAGGGCGGCTACTCCAAGATCGCCGAATCTGTATTCGTTGCAGCTCTCTTCACATACACAGGTCCTGCTTATGTAGGCATCTTAGAGCACCTGGGCAAGGCTGATGAAGCAGCAAAGGCTCAGGCTGAGATCGACAAGATGAAGAAGAATACCATGGAGTCCGCATTCGACGGCGACTGGTTCCTCAGAGCTTACGACGCTAACGGCGAGAAGATGGGCTCCAAGGAATGCGAAGAGGGTAAGATCTTCATCGAGCCCCAGGGCTTCGCAGTCATGTCTGAGATCGGTAAGGAAGAGGGAGCTGACATCAAGACTCTCAACGCCATCGACAAGTATCTCAACTGCGAGTACGGCTTGGTTCTCAACAATCCTGCATTCACCAAGTACTATATTCAGTACGGTGAGATCTCCACATATCCGGGCGGATACAAGGAGAACGCAGGTATCTTCACACACAACAACGCATGGATCATCTGCGCTGAGGCTTATGCGGGCAGAGGCGAAAAGGCTTTCGAGTACTACTCAAAGATCGCTCCTGCTTTCACGGAAGAGACATCAGATATCCATAAGACAGAGCCTTACGTTTACGGTCAGATGATCGGCGGTAAGGACGCTAAGAACTTCGGTCAGGGCAAGAACTCCTGGCTCACAGGTACGGCTGCTTGGAACATGGTAGCTATCTCCCAGTACATCCTCGGCGTTAAGCCTGAGTTTGACGGCCTGAGAGTAGATCCTTCCATCCCTGCGGCTTGGGACGGCTTCACGGCTACACGTCAGTTCAGAGGCGACACATACGAGATCACGATCAAGAATCCCGATCACGTTAACAAGGGTGTCAAGAAGCTTACTGTTGACGGCGTTGATGTCGAAGGCTGCATCGTTCCTGTAGCAGGCGACGGCAATACTCACAAGGTTGAGGTGCTGTTGGGCTGAGTTCTGACCCCGACAGGTTAATTAAGTAAGTTTTGCAAGACCCCGTGTGTTTTTGGACCCCCGGGGTTCCTTGCTGAAATAAAGACAGTAATAAAATTCAATTCTCATGGAGGATCAACATGGGTTACATCGGTGAAAAAGCAAGAGGCGAAAGACTTCCGGCAAAGGAACTTCTCATTGACAAGTTCGGCGATACTATCGTTAACGGAGGCATATCCGCGCAGTATGTGCGCTTCGGAAAAGCACCTGTTGTTATCGGCGTATCAGGCTTAAGATTCGACAGCATGGCAGTAAATCTGCTTGCTTCTGACGACATCATTTTCGAGCAGTTCTCTAAGACTGTTAACGAGGGATACAGCATCCTTCTTGTCAAGTGCGATGACGGCGTCAAGGACCTCGTCGAGAAGGACGGTCTTGTTAAGGACGCAGGCTTCAGTGCAGCCATCCTCGACAGATGTGCCGAGCTTATCAACGGTACGGATTCATGGGGCGGAAAGCTTGCCACGAACGGCGAGCTTATGTGTGATCCTTCCACTCCTTCACCCGGACCTCACTACTACACAAACATGCTGATCGGTAACAGGATCGGCTTTGACTATCCTCTGCAGTCCACACCTAAGAGTGCGGTCGACCGTTTGGGCGGCGGCTCTTTCAGATCCCACGCAGACACACAGGTCCTCGCTACAAGATGGGACTATCTGCCTGAAGAGAACGGATTCCCTGCAAACCGTCAGTTCTACCTCGTAGAAAACGGCAAGCAGATCTTCTGGTCAGGAGCTGCTATTGCCGACGGCCTCAAGAAGGTCTTCACGATCCACTCACAGAACAGGACCATCATCAACTATGAGCTCGAGTGCGGACTCAAGATCAAGAGAACTATCTTCATCGTTCCCCAGAGAGAAGGTCTCCCTGTCGCTGCTGAGGCACAGCTCATCGATATCGAGAACACTTCAGCTGAAGATAAGGATTTGAGACTCGTCGTAACAGGCATGTTCGGAACACATGAGACACACGCTCTTTCCGAGGACGTTATCTTCTCCACCGTAGTTGCAGAGTCCAATGTCTTCTTCAATGAGGACAACGAGATCCGCGCGATCAGCTTTGACCCGAACCCCAAGTGGACAAAGAATGAGATCAGGTTCAATGCGACAGTCGTACACACCGATGACGGCGATTTCTTCCCTGACCAGTACAGCGCAAGATACAGTGATTTCGCAGGCTCCGGAAGCCTCGAAAAGCCTGAGTTTATCTATCCTCTTTCATCCAAGCCTTCGAGAAAGGGCCCGGGCTTCTTTGCCACATCAATACCTTTTTCCGTCAAGGCAGGTGCATCAGTTAGAGCAGACAGCGTTACATGTCTTTCTTCCGACTGCGTTAACGATAAGTACGTACCTGACGAGACTCCCGCAAAGGAGATCGAGGCAGTCGTAAACTACATCTCTGACCGCGCTAATCTTACGAAGGACCTTCAGGATGTTATCGACTTCACAGAGAAGTATGCCGGCTACATGAAGATAAATCACGAAGACAAGGACTTCGAAGCATACGTTAACAACAACCTTCCTTTCCAGGTCTTCTATCAGACATTCGTCTCAAGATCTTTGGACTGGACACAGAAGGGTTACCGTGAGATCGGCTTCAGAGAGATCCAGGATATCTTCGCTTCCATGTACTATTTCGCAGGCATGGGAAGAACAGACTTCGTTAAGGAGATGCTCGCAGGCTGGATCGAGAACGTCTATGAAGACGGATATACAAACCACAATTTCTACTGGATCGGTAAAGAGCCCGGCTGGTGGTCTGATGACGGACTCTGGCTCCTGCAGGCTCTCGACAGATACCTTGGCCTTACAGGCGATTATGCGTTCCTCGATGAGGAGTTCGTAATGGCAGGCACCAAGGTCAAGAAGACCGATGCAGGCGTTAAGAGAAAGCTTAAGGATACTATCAAGGCGATCATCACATACAGCGGCAAGATCTCCGTTGGTAAGCACGGCATTCCTTTGATCGACCGTGCCGACTGGAACGACTGCTTAAGAGTCGATCCCGACTGTATCTCCGGCAAGGATAAGATCGCTAAATACCAGGAGCAGCTCGCAGCAAGCGGCAAGGCATACGGCGAAGAGCCTTTCGATTCTGAGTATTCCGAGTCAGTCATGAACGGATTCCTTCTTAAGGTTGCCGTAGACTGTGCTGAGACCATGTTCAAGAACATCGGAGATGCTGCATCTGCTGACGAGATGAAGGCTATGTCTGACAAGCTCGCAGTAACGCTCCGCGAGAACTGCTGGAAAGATGACTTCTACTGCAGAGTCCTCTTTAACAGAAGCAATAAGCCTGAGATCAAGTATCTCGGAGCTTCGGGCGACGGACTTGCAGTCGAGGCAGGACACCCCGGCGCATACTTCCTCAACAGCTTCTCATGGTCACTTCTTGCAGGTGTCGCATCAGAAGAAGAGATCTCCAAGATGCTCGACTCTCTCGATAAGTACCTGAAGACACCTTACGGCTTCAGACTCTGCTCGACAGTAGACTATCCTAAGATCGCTCCCAAGATCGACGTTGCCCTCTACTATCCGGGCGACCGTGAGAACGGCGGCGTATTTAAGCACGCAAACATGATGGCATGCTCTGCCATGCTCAAGGCTGCAAAGAGCGTCAACGACAAGGAGCTCGCTGCAAGGCTTTCTGACACAGCTTACTGGATCATCGACAAGATCCTTCCTTATACGACAATGAAGTCACCTTTCGTTACATGCGGAAACCCGAGATGGTGCACACAGTACAACAACAGCGAATCAGGCGAGAACATCGGACCTACATTGTCCGGTACTTCCACATGGCTCCTCTTGTCGCTCTTCCAGTGCTTCGGCGTTGAGTTTACGAGCGAAGGACTGAGAGTAGAGCCTATTCTCAGAAAGAATGAGACGAAGCTTGACGTTAAGGTATCCATCTCCGGAACAAACTATGACATCCACATCAAGAAGCCTGAAGGTTTCAACCGTTCCAAGGAAGGAATCAAGGTAAGTCTTGATGGAGAGGCAGTAGAAGGCACGCTCCTTCCTGTCGCAACAGACGGCAAAACACACGAGGTTGAGGTAGAATTCTGATCAGCAGGGGATATAAGGAGGAATTGAATCAATGCCTTTTTCGAGTGTATTTTTATCGGAGATCGTCAAAGCGTATAACCTGGAAGTCGTATACGATTCAGGCGATATCGAATCGCGCAGGATATGCGTAGCGGACGTTACAAGACCCGGCCTGCAGCTTGCGGGCTACTACGATCACTTCGGTCCTGACCGTATCCAGGTGATCGGCAACATGGAGCACGCTTACCTGGACAATCTCTCTCCCGAAGAGAGAGCCAAGTCCGTATCCGCGCTCTTCGAAAAGAATATTCCTGCGCTCATCGTCACCCGTGACCATAAGGTCCACAAGGAGATCTTAGACAGCGCAAGAAAGTACCAGACTCCGGTATTGAGGACATCCCAGGCTACTTCGGATTTCTCATCCGAGCTTGTTAAGTACCTCAAAATGGAGCTTGCTCCGCGTGTATCAATGCACGGCGTTCTTGTCGAAGTAAACGGTGAAGGTATCCTTATCTTAGGCGAGTCAGGCGTAGGTAAATCAGAGACCGCGCTCGAGATCGTTAAGAGAGGTCACAGACTTATCGCCGACGACCAGATCGAGATCCGCAAAGTGTCCGAGACGACATTATTGGGAAGAGCTCCCGATGTCATCAAGCACCTCATCGAGATCCGCGGTATCGGTATCTTAGACGTTAAGGAGCTCTACGGTGTATCTGCCGTTAAGCAGCAGGAAAATATCGACTTCGTTATCAACCTGGAGCTCTGGGATGAGAAGAAGACTTATGACAGATTAGGTCTTACCGAAGAGACGACGGATATCTTAGGCATCCAGGTGCCTTCAGTTACGATCCCCGTAGGACCCGGACGTAACCTCGCGATCATCGTTGAGGCTGCTGCGATCAACTACAGAGTCAAGAAGATGGGCTACAATGCAGCCCAGGATCTCGTATCGAGAGTCTTCCCCGGGAAGTCTTTAGATGCCTGATAACGGTATTCAGCAAAACGTTCCGCTTGCGGGATATTCAACCTTCAGATGCGGCGGCCCTGCCAGGTTTTTTGCAGAGCCCTCTGACGGCCATGAAGTGGCATGGCTCTTTGACTGGGCGTGCGACAAGAATCTGAATGTATTTGTCCTTGGCAACGGCTCCAACTGCCTTATCTCCGATGAAGGATTTGACGGTCTTGTAATAAGGATCGGCAAGAACATGGGCAAGCTCACATCAGAAGAGCTCGAAGACGGCAGGGTATTGGTCACTGCAGGCGCAGGACTGTCTTACGCAAGGTTTGGCAACTACTGTGTTGAGCAGTCGCTTACGGGTGCAGAGTTTGCATGCGGCATTCCCGGTTCCTGCGGTGGCGCCGTATTCATGAATGCAGGCGCGTACGGCGGTGAGACAAAGGATTTTATTTCCAAGGTAACTTATTGGAATGGTGAACAGATCCTTACCATAGACGGCAGCCGGTGTGAGTTCGGCTACAGGACGAGCCTTTTCGAGAAGCTTAATTCGGAAGGAAAGACTGCTGTTATCCTGGAGATGCAGGCAATTCTTTCTAAAGGTAATAAGGAAGATATAGTGGCGCTGACAGACGATCTCCGCGCGAGAAGGACTGCGAGCCAGCCTCTGGATGTTCCTTCAGCAGGATCTACCTTTAAGAGACCTGAAGGATATTTCGCGGCCAAGCTCATCGAGGAAGCGGGACTCAAGGGTTTTGCCCTTGATGATTCGGGCGCGCAGGTGTCGCCTAAGCATGCGGGTTTTGTAGTAAATAACGGAGGCAGGGCAAAGGCTTCCGATGTCATGAGACTTATAGATTATGTGGTGGAAAAAGTTTATGAGAGCTCTGGTGTAAAGCTCGAAAAAGAAGTACGGCTGGTGGGTAACTTCGGAGGATAAGTTATGGAAATCTTATTTCTGACGGGAATGAGCGGCGCCGGAAAAAGTGCCGCGGTGAGGTATTTGGAAGACTGCGGATATTTCTGCATGGACAATGTGCCGCCTTATGTTCTTCCTGACCTTGTAAAGAGCTTTTACAGGGGAAGGAGCGGCGAAGGCTTCAGTACGCCCAAGCTGGCGTTCGTAGTCGATGTCAGATCACAGGAATATCTCGACGGCTTTGATGAAGCGCTTGCCGAGATCGATGAGGAAGTAGGATGCCCTTATAAAGTCTTGTTCCTTGAAGCATCCGATCCGGTCCTTATCAGCAGATACCAGCAGACGAGAAGAAAGCATCCGCTCGCCAAGAAGAAGGGCTCTCTTACGGAGGCGCTTTCCGAAGAGCGCAAGATGCTCGAGAACATAAGGGGCATCGCGACGGTCGTCATCGACACATCCCTTATGACCGATTCCGAGCTTTGCAATGCGATAGGAGAGATCATCAAGAGTGAGGAAAGCCAGAGCATTCTCGTAGTAGTGGAATCCTTCGGATTTAAGTACGGTCTGCCCGTCGACTGCGATTATGTATTTGACGTAAGATTCCTTCCTAACCCTTTCTATCTTCTCCCGCTCCGTAACCTGACGGGTAAGGATGAGGAGATCGCGAAATACCTTGAGGGCTTCAGTGAGACGGCCGAATTTAATTATATGGTCTCTGAGCTTTTAGCTTATGTAATTCCTTATTATCAGAAGGAAGGAAAGGGCAGTGTCCACATCGGCATCGGCTGCACGGGCGGAAGACACAGATCCGTTTACTGCACAGAGACTGTCGCAAAGATGCTCGCCGAACGCGGCATAAAGTGCATTACCAATCACAGGGACGTGGATAAAGAGCCTCACAGATATACCAGGAAGGCGGAAGACTCCTGATGGAAGACAGCTTCTCCGTAAGGGTTAAGATCGAGACTGCGACCAATGCCGTAAAAAAACCGGTGCAGCGTCAGACTGCATTAAGCGGTCTTATCCTGAGCGCGACAGGCGGTGACATGACAGTCCCTGCCAAAGAGATAAAGATCCCCGGAAGGCTTTCTGAGCTTATAGTCCAGCTTTTCGGGAAAGAGGGCATAGACTGCAGTTATTCCAAAGGAAAGATCTCTTTGGGCGACATAACGCCCACTGCTCTCTGGGGCAGATGCAAAGAGCTTTTGTCGGGCATTGATTCGCTTTCTGTCGAAGACGCCAGACGCCTTTTGAGAGGCGCATTCTGGAGCTCGGGATACTGCTCCGATCCGGTCAAGAGCTACCGCATTGAGTTCATCGTACAGGACAAGAAAGCGTCAGATGTCATATCTTCAGCGCTTAACGCTCTCTCGATAAAACATATCCGCGCAGAGCGCAAAGATTCTTTTGCCGTTTACTTCAAGAACGGCGATGACGTATCCGATTTTCTGAGCTACATAGGAAGTCCTTCGGCGATGATGGAATTCGAGAATATCCGCGCGGGAAAAGACGTCAACAGCAAGGTCACCAGAGCCGTCAACTGCGATGAAGGCAACACCAAGCGCCAGGCTGAAGCAGCTGCTGCCAGAAACGAGCTGATCGCCAAAGTCATGACGTCCGGAAAGGCAAATAAGCTCGCTCCCGAGCTGAGGGAAGCAGCAAGGGCACATATGGAAAATCCGGGCGCTTCGCTGGCGGAATTAGGTGCCATGATGGATCCGCCGATCGGCAAATCCGGCATGAGACACCGCCTTGATAAGATCGCAGAATTCGCGAAAAGTCTGCAGTAATTATCAAAAATCCCTTATTTTATACGGCTTCCGGCCTCTAAAAACCCCGAAAAATTTGAGTTAACATTACGGGCGTGTTACAATATGCGTTAACTTTTTGCAAAAGGAACAAAGTAGAGGGGTTTTATTGATGCGCGGTGATCAATACATCGAGCCTGATAACAGATTTTATAAGCCTTCGAGGGATCCCAACGAAGGTACGATGACCCTTGTGGTCATTATTACTCTGCTGTTCGTATGCCTTACCGGAGTGCTCGCCGCTGTCTGGTTTAAGAAGGTCAACGTCAAGGAGACCATCGCCAATATCGATACGACAGACCAGTCAGGCTTTATCTCCGTTGCTTCACCTACACCCACACCGATGCTCCCGCTGGCTGATTACCAGAATCCTATTCTTTATCCCGCCGGCGCGACAGTTATCATTAATCCCGATGCAGTTGTCGCAGACGACGTTAATCCCGTTAAGCGCAAGATCAACGAGTCGGTCATGGTAAACGGCCAGTTCGTTGACGAATACACCAGGGAAAATCCCATTTTCATGACAGACCCGCTGTTCTATGGCGATCTTCCGGGCATCTTCACATTCAGAGGAAATAACTTCAGGAACAGTGCTTCCTACGGATATACAAATATTTACAGAGGCGCTCTGACCGAGAGATGGGAGTACAACGGCATAGGCAAGCTCTTGTCCTCCACACAGAATTTCGAATGGTCAGGCGTAAGATGGACAGGCCAGCCTCTGGCAGTAGAGTGGCCGGTGGAAGTCCGCCAGCACATGAACATGTACGATTTTGCCAGACAGCAGCAGGGACTTACCGAAGTCATCATTGCGGCTCTGGACGGCAAGATCTATTTCTTCAATCTCCAGAACGGCGCCATGACCAGAGATCCCATCAATGTAGGAGTATCGATCAAGGGCACACCCGCTCTTGACCCGAGAGGATATCCTCTGCTCTATGTCGGCCAGACCGACAACAACGGCGGAAAGATCTTCGGCATGTATGTCTATTCGCTCCTCGACGGATCGCTCCTTTATTACTATGACGGTTCAGACGACGGCGCCTACAGGAGCAACTGGAATGCGTTCGATTCATCGCCTATCATCGACGGCGCTACGGACACGCTTATCTGGCCTTGTGAGAACGGCTACGTCTACACATTTAACCTTCATTCCAATTACAATCCCACGGCCGGCACCGTATCGGTCTCGCCTGAGGTTACGGGTTACAAGTATATTTTCGAGGACAACGTAGGCTCACACATGGGCATCGAGAGCTCGATCGCGGTATACGGCAACTACGGATACTTCATGGACAACACCAGGAACCTCTGCTGTCTTGACCTCAACTCTCTCACGATGGTCTGGACAAGGGTTTTGGGCGATGACTCCGATGTTACGCCTGTGATCAGCGAAGAGAACGGAATACCATACGTATATATCGGTACGGAAGTAGATAACCAGGGCGGAACGGGCGAATACTGCGGTGCCGCATATGTCTATAAGATCAACGGTCTTACCGGCGAAGTGGAATGGCAGAATTCCGTATCCTGTTACACATATAACGCTGAAGTCTCTGACTCTGACCAGAGCGGCGGATGCTTCGGAAATCCCATCATCGGCAAGGGCAAGATATCGAATCTTGTTATTTTCTCTTTTAGTATGACTAAAGGCCTTGCGAGCGGTAATAAAGTTGTTGCATTCGACAAGAACTTGGGTACGCAGGTTTGGGAATATAATATGAACATCTATTCGTACAGTTCACCTGTTGATTTCTATGATGCGCAGGAGAATGCATACATCGTAATTTGCGACTCGATCGGACAGATCCACATGATAAGCGCGGACTCTGATCCGAATCTGTCTGAAAAGGACAGGAGAATCACATATATCCAGACCAAGAGGAATCTCGGCAAGTCTGACGAGACCGCTTCGGGTATCTGCATAGAGGCTTCTCCGATCGTATACGAAGGCATGCTCATCGTGGGAACAACATCCGGAAGCATTTTCGGCGTTGCGATAGAATGAGGAGCGGTAATGGACTTGGATAAGGCATACGGAGCTATAGCTGTTTTGGAGGTCGAGATAAGGACCTTTGCAAACGAGGGATATGCGGTGAAGTATGATTTCGGACGCAAGGTCATCTCCTGGCGCGACAATTACATGTGGAACAATAATTTCACCAGGTCCATCAACGAGAATAATCTCGCCCTGATAAAGGACAGACTCCCGAAGTCCGGAATGCTCGAGTGGATGGAAGGCTACAACATGGGGCTTACGGAAGAGTACGGCGACAAGACATCTCTTCCGGGTGAGTGGAAGATCGAAGTCGAATTCAAGGACAAGACAAGACTCAAGTCAGGCGCCGAGCAGCATTTCCCGAAGAAGTGGAAGAATCTCAAGACCTTGATCGAAGAGACTACCGGCTGCAGTTTTATCCTGAGATAACAGGGACGTTCGATATTCAGAGAGTGTGTGCGCAGGCATTTGGCCTGCTTTTTTTGTCTTTGTAGTCGGTTTTGTCTGAATGTGATAGAATTTATCAATATGCCCGATAATATGTACGAGCGTATTAAGAAGGAGAAGCAAGTTTTGGATTATCTGGAAGGATTGTTACTGGGTAAACTTTGGAGCGATACGGATTACGAGAACCGTAAGCATTTCGGTCTGTTTATTCTGTATGGCCTCTTTGTTGATGCTATAGTCCTTTACATTTACATTTTGAGCAGGGGCCTTTTAGGCTTCGGCAACATCGGACCTATCCATATTGCTGTCTTCGTTCTTTTGTTCCTGGCAAATCCTTTTATTTGTTTCAGATATTACCGAATGCCCTTGTGGGGCAAGATATTAATATTATTGGTAAAGATTTCCAAATGTTACCTGATCATCAGCTATACGGTAAGTCTCCTTCTTCCGAGGCTGTCGGTAAGGGTTGATGATCTCCAGGATTATCTCATCAGTTATCTCAACCAGACGCTTGAGAAATACACTGAGAAATTCCAGGCAAGTGCAGGTTCGTTCTCAACAGTATTGGGAGTACTTGCGGGCGGCGTCCACGTAGTAGGCACCGTAATACTTTTCGCACTGGCTGCGATCGTGATCCCCAGCCTCATATATCTGGCTATCAAGCTCGTCCAGTATGTCTGGGATTGGATCGTAAACATGTTCATTATCAAGAGGTTCTTCCCTCAGAGGAAATAAGGAGGCTTAGAGGAGACCATATGGCAGAGCTTAGAGACAAGATCGATATAACGGTTGAAGAGCTCGAGGAATCCCTCGGCGCCGTAAGGCTTCCGCGCTTCATCAGAGATTCCGAGGACAGTTTTGTCGCCAGGATCGATGCGATCTGCGATGAGATAATCTCTGATCCCAATAAAAGAGCGGTATTTGTTTCCGGACCTACTTCGTCCGGCAAGACAACCTTCACTCTGAGGCTTTCCAAGAAGATCAATGAGAGAGGCAGGAAAGCCATCCACTTATCCCTTGATGACTATTACAACATCAAAGAGCTTAAGTGCGACAAGGACGGCAGGCCTGACTTTGAGACTATCGACGCTTTGGATGTCGACAGGATCCAGAGGGATATCAAAGACCTCCTTGACGGCAAGACCGTTGTGCCGCCTTTCTTCGATTTCAACATCAGACAGCAGATGGAGGGTGACCCCGAGAATGCTGTTTATGTGGGAGATGACGGTGTCCTCGTTGTAGAGGGACTTCACGGATTGTCACCGAGGATCTCGGGCGAATGTCCTGCTGATAAGTGCTCGAAAGTATTCATCATGCCCTACGGCAATGTTTACTGCGATTCCAAGCTCATGGACAGCAACGAGATAAGACTCCTTCGAAGGATAGTAAGAGACTACCGCCACAGGAGCGCGCATGCGCTTTCCACTATCGATTACTGGCCTATGATCCAGAAATCTGAAGAGAAGTACTATGAGGAGTACTTAACAAGCGCTGACTATCATGTAAATTCATTCCTTGCTTATGAGAGCCTTATAATCGCTCCGATGGCAATGGGTGATATCAAGGAGGCCATGGAAAAAGCCCTCAAGGGCTCGATAGAGCCTTCCGTCTTCATGGAGAAGTCACCTTCAGGCAAATCTTTTGCGGATCTTTCTTCTGCTCTCGTCAAAGCGAATAAGCTTTTGGGACACTTAGGCAAGATCCCGGTCATAAGCCCCGAGCAGGTTCCGGCTGAATCGATATTAAACGAATTCATCGGAGCGTAATTTTCGATTAGATAAGGAGGCATATAATGCCTATCAGAATAGCTAACAATCTTCCGGCAAGGCATATCCTTGAACAGGAAAGAATATTCGTTATGGAGGAAAACAGGGCCCTGTCCCAGGACATCCGTCCTATCAGGATCCTGATCCTCAATCTCATGCCGGATAAATCGACGACTGAGACACAGCTCTTAAGGGCCCTGTCCAATTCGCCTATCCAGGTAGATGTCGAGCTCTTGTTCACCAAGACCCACCAGTCCAAGAACACTCCTGCAGAGCATCTTCTGAAGTTCTACAAGACCTTCGATGAGGTCAGCGAAGAATACTTCGACGGCATGATCATCACGGGAGCTCCCATCGAGAAGCTTCCTTTTGAAGAGGTAGATTACTGGCCCGAATTAGTCGAGATAATGGAGTGGAGCAAGACGCACGTTTACTCCACGCTTCATCTCTGCTGGGGCGCTTTCGCAGGGCTTTACTATCACTACGGCATCCCTAAGATCGTTTTGGACAAGAAGGTCTTCGGTGTTTTCGAGCACTCCATGACATGGTCAAGACCCGTTAAGCTCTTCAGAGGCTTTGACGATATCTTCTATGTTCCCCATTCCCGTTACACGGAAGTAAGACGCGAGGACGTCGAGAAAAGATCTGACTTAAGGATCCTCTCGGAATCTGAAGAGTGCGGTATCTATGCCGTATCCGATCTGCACGGAAGACAGTTCTTCATCACAGGCCACTCAGAGTACGACAGGGATACTCTGGACAGGGAATACAAGAGAGATATGGCAGCGGGCCTGGGCGACGTTGATCTGCCCAAGAACTACTATGTCGATGACGATCCTGATAAGGGACCCCTGCTCAGATGGAGATCTTCCGCAACATTGATGTATACGAACTGGCTCAACTATTACGTATATCAGGAGACCCCGTTCGACATCAACCTCATCAAGAGCATCCGCAACGAAGACTTGGTGCCCAACAGAGATTTGGAGAAAAATGGCTGATACTATCTTGCTTAACAAAGAACTGATATCAGGATTTGAGCCCCAAAGACCTGAAGACGGGCATAAGAATACTTTCGGTACTGCGCTTATCTGCGCAGGATCTGAATATATGACAGGCGCGGCCGTAATGGCCACAGGCGCTGCTTTAAGATCCGGCGCAGGACTTGTTAAGGTCTTCTCCGAAGATAAGACGCTTGATGCGGTAAGAGTTACAGAGCCCTGCGCGCTCCTTGCACAAAGGCCTGACGGTACAGCCGCTTTGTTGCGCAAGGCAACTGAGCTTTGCAAGACCTCGGATTCGGTCCTCATAGGCTGCGGAATACCTTCCGGCTTTAAGGATCTTGAGGCTCTTGTTGCGCGCTTCCTCGAAAAGGCTGATGCCATCGTTCTTGACGCAGGTGCGCTTACCTTTAAGCCTGACGCTTTGATTAGGATCTGCGAAAAGCTTAAAGCCAGGGAAGTGCCTGCCGTAATCACTCCTCATATCGGAGAGTTTGCAAGGCTCACAGGCCTTGATAAGAAGGGCGTCATGGAGAATTCCGGAGATCCGGCGCTCAGGTTTTCCGCGGAAAACAATTGCGTTACGGTCCTTAAGGGCGCGAAAACATACATAGCCACTCCTGACGGAAAGCTCTATGTAAACGATCTTGCAAACAGCGGGCTTGCAAAGGGCGGCTCCGGAGATGTCCTTGCAGGACTTATTGCAGGTCTCTTAGCCCAGGGCATGGAGCCTTACAAGGCAGCATGCTCTGCAGTATATATTCATTCAAAAGCCGGAGAAGCGGCAGCCAATGAAGTAGGAACAAGATCGATGTTACCGTCTGATCTTGCGGTATATCTGCCGGGAGCCTACATGGATGCCGGATGGGGTTGTGATGATGATTGAGAATACGTTTGACATGAACAGCAGTTTTGACCGCTCCTGCGTGGAGATAGATCTTGATGCCCTGAAGCATAATTTCGAGGAGATCAAGAAAGCTACCACTCCGGGCACCGGCATACTTGCCGTCGTAAAAGCCGACGCATACGGCCACGGCGCTCTGGAGACAGCCAAGACCCTGATAGATTCGGGTGCTGCGGGACTCTGCCTTGCGACTATCGATGAGGCCGTAGAGCTCAGGAAGCACGGTATCGACGTGCCCATGATGACCTTGGGATATACCGATCCCACCAGATTCAGGGATGCGGTCAGGTATGACGTGGAGCAGGCAGTCTATTCTTTTGAGATAGCAAAAGCTTTGTCCGATGAGGCGATCAAGGCAGGCAAGAAGTGCAGGATACACATAAAGCTCGATACCGGTATGGGAAGGATCGGCTTTAAGACTGACGGATCCGAGACTGACGAGATAGTTAATTCATGCACGCTGCCCGGCATCGAGCCCTACGGGGTTTTCTCACATTTCGCTGCGGCAGATACCGATGACGACGAATACACCAGATATCAGTTCGACTGCTTCATGAAGCAGATCGATGAGCTTAAGGGCAGAGGCATCACATTTGCCAAGAGACACATCTGCAACAGCGCGGGCATCTTAAGATTCCCCGGGATGCATCTTGATATGGTAAGAGCGGGCATCATCCTGTACGGACTTATGCCGCCCGGATGTCCTGCGCCCGTAACCGACATCGATCTTAAGCCCGTAATGAACTGGTATGCGAAGGTCATACACGTTAAGACCGTACCTGCCGGCACCACGATAAGCTACGGCAGACACTTTACCGCTGACAAGCCCACGGAAGTAACCACCGTAGGCATCGGTTATGCTGACGGCTTGTCCAGAAGGCTCTCGAACGGCTTCGAGCTCATTATCGGAGGCAGGAGGTGCCCCATCATTGGCAATATCTGCATGGATATGTGCATGGTAGATACGACAGCTCTTGAAGAAAGGCCCAAGGTAGGCGACAAGGTCACAGTATTCGGCAGCGACAGATCCGCCGATGAGCTCGCTGAACGCCTGGGTACCATCAATTACGAGATCACCTGCGACGTCGGAAAGAGAGTCAGAAGGCTATATGTCGGAGGGTGACCCCATAAGAAGTCCCGTAAGTTGTTGAGATTGTCGGTGAAAAATCAATTGAGATGCGCTATAATACTTACGCTTTATTTATATATTAAGGAGATTGTCAATTAATGGGCACTTTGAGTGATAGCTTTAAGACACCGGAGATAAGGAAGAAGATACTGTTCACCTTCCTCATTTTATCCGTTCTCAGTCTGCTCACGATCGTTCCGATCCCCGGCCTTAATCATGCAGTCGCAGTAGCTAAGATTGCCGATTGGGGTGATATGGGCAGAATCATCAATATCCTCTCGGGAAGGGCTCTCGCGAATGCCTCGATAATCAGCCTCGGAATATATCCTTTCCTCGTAGCTTCCATCATTATGCAGTTCGTAGTACTGCTCGTACCGAAGCTCCGCAATCTTTCACAGATGGGCGATGAGGGAACAAAGCTCATTACAAAGATCAACAGGATCGCAGCTCTTATCGCTGCAGGCGTTTATGCAGTCCTTTACTGCGTAGGCATGGCAGGAGCAGTCACGACCAGGATCAATTTCTGGGTCGGCATCGTCCTCTGCGGTGTAGCTGTTGCTGTCGGAAGCGCTTTCTGCGGATGGTGCGTCGAGCTCCTCAACAACAAGGGCATCGGCAACGGACTTACGATCATCGTAGTCGCAGGCGTCGTAAGAAGCATCCCTGAGGAGATCTACGGTCTTTATCACCAGTCCACTGTCCTCGGCAGACTTCCCGCAGTATTCCTCGTAGGAATGGGCTGCCTTTTCTGCATCGGCATTCTCTTCCTGGTCATCCTTTTGAACCTTGGTGAGAAGAAGCTCCGCATTATCTTCTCCAAGAGAACAGTCGGCATGAAGCAGTACGGCATGCAGAACCAGGTCCTGCCTCTCAAGGTAACCCAGGCCGGAACAACACCTGTTATCTACACTCTCGTAATTCTTCTGATCCCTTCTGTCATCGTCGCAATGGTAGTACCCGGTACGGACAGCGCCGTTGCAGAGTGGTTCAAGAATTTCGTTGAGAAGGTCGCATTCCTGCCTTTGTTCATAGTATTGATCGTAATGTTTACGAACCTTTTCTCGCTCATGCAGTTCAATCCTTTCGATATTTCCAAGCAGATCAAAGAAAACGGCGGTTATATCCAGGGTCTTCGTCCCGGTAAGCCCACAGCACAGTACCTGATGAACGTTTACAGAAATCTGAACATCGCAGACTGCGTTTATCTCATCCTGATCTGCATCATTCCTATGATAGTTAACTATTTCCCTGCATTCAGGGGCGTCTGCCTTGGCGGTATCGGTATCGCTCTCGTAGGCGGCGGCTTCATCGAAATGAAGGCCATCCTCGACAACAGCCTGAAGACCGAACAGGAGAAGGCAAAGGCTGCCGGCAAGGAAAAGAAGCGCAAGAATTACACCAAGAAGTAAGGGAGGCACACTTATGAATCTGATCATTTTAGGAGCACCCGGTTCCGGTAAGGGAACATCAGCAACAGTATTAAGAGAGAAATTCGATCTTGCTCACATCTCTACAGGCGATCTGTTCAGATACAACATCAAGGAGAACACCCCCCTTGGAATCGAAGCAAAGTCATATATCGACAAGGGAGCTCTCGTTCCCGATGACGTTACCATCAGAATGGTAGAAGACCGTTTGAGCAACCCCGACTGCGAGAAGGGTTATATCCTTGATGGTTTCCCGAGAAACATCGCCCAGGCTGAGGCTCTTGATAAGATGCTCGAAGCAAAGGGCTCAAAGATCGACGCAGTAGTATATGTTAAGTGTGATGACGAGATCATCATGGACAGAGTTACTACAAGACGTGTATGCGAGAAGTGCGGAGCAAGCTTCAACGTTAAGTACATGCCCACAAAGGCAGAGGGCATCTGCGACGTTTGCGGCGGCAATGTCATCCAGAGATCTGACGATAATCCGGAGACAGTATCCAAGAGACTCGAGACATACAGAGTCAATACACAGCCCCTTATCGATTTCTACAACGAGAGAGGAATCATCGTAGAGGGCAACAACAATGTCGATTCCGAGACATGCATCGCTTCTATCGAAGCAGGTCTTAAGAACTTAGGACTCTAATTAGAAAAAGGTATTATAAATGGTAGAAATCCTTACCAATGAAGAATTCGAGAAGATGAAGGCGGCAGGCAAGATCCTGCAGCACGTTTTCAAGGCATGCAGAGACCAGATCAAGCCCGGCATATCCACACACGATGTAGATAAGCTTTGCTATGACATTATCAGAAGCTATGACGCGATCCCTTCTTTTCTTAATTACGGCCAGCCCCCGTTCCCCGGAACGATCTGCGCTTCCGTCAACGAAGAAGTCGTTCACGGAATTCCGAGAAAGTCGAGAATCCTCAAAGAAGGTGATATCATCTCTGTTGATGTAGGCGCCATTCTTGAAGGCTATCAGTCGGATGCATGCAGGACATACATGGTCGGCGAGGTAGCTCCTGAGGTAAAGGCTCTTGTCGAACACACCGAAAAGTCTTTCTGGAAGGGATTGGAGTTTGCCAAGGTCGGCATGAGGACCGGTGATATCGGAAATGCCGTTCAGGAATATTGCGAAGGCTTAGGCTACGGCGTGGTAAGAGAGCTCACGGGTCACGGCATCGGCACAACGATGCACCAGGATCCCGATGTTCCTAACTACGGAAGACCGGGCCACGGCTATAAACTCAAAAAAGGTATGGCAATCTGCATCGAACCGATGATAACATTGGGTACACGTGAGATTGAGCTTTTGGGAGACGGCTGGACGATAGTCACACAGGACGGCAAGCCTGCCAGCCACTATGAGAATACGATATTAATTACGGATGAGGGTCCGTATCTTACAACTTATGATTATGAGGAGGGTTATTAATGGCGAAGGAAGATGTTATTGAAGTACTGGGAGTAGTTGATGAAGCATTGCCCAATGCAATGTTCAAGGTAAAGCTCGACAGCGGCCACATCGTGCTCGCTCATTTATCCGGCAAGCTTAGACAGAATTACATCAAGATTCTTCCGGGCGACAAGGTAACAATGGAGATTTCGCCATATGATCTTTCACGCGGCAGGATCACCTGGAGAGGCGAGAAGAAGCCTAAGGCATAAGCCGCAATTTAAGCTGTTTTCGGGCACCTCGGAAAATTTCGGGGTGCTTTAAATTTCTTGTTGAAAACCATATAGATTCTGCTATAATAGTTCAGCATGCGCTCAAAAGGCGCCTGTATTTGTTGTGGAAAAATATCAGCAACAGGAGGTACTAAGATGAAAGTACGACCGTCAGTAAAGCCGATGTGCGAGAAGTGCAAGATCATTCGTCGCAACGGTAAGGTTATGGTCATTTGCTCCGACCCTAAGCATAAGCAGAGACAGGGTTAATGCAATTGACGGGCTTTCGTATGTACGGAATTAGCCCCGTACTCCGGTAATGGCGAAGGCCGCGGGATAAAAGCTCCTTCCCGCAAAGCACATTTATAAGAATAAGTAATCATATTAGATATCCCGTACCGAAAGGGCGGCTGCTCCCTAACCCGGAGTTCCTTGACTTACGCGTGTCAAATAGAGATTAATACCACTTTATCCAATACGGAGGTACATTAAATGGCTCGTATAGCCGGCGTAGATTTACCTAACGATAAGAGAATTGAGATTGCTCTTACGTACATTTACGGAATCGGAAGAACTAGTGCAAGCAAGATTATTGTCGACACAGGCATTAATCCTGACACACGCGTTAAGGATTTGACAGAAGATGAGGTTGCGAAGATCCGTGACCAGATCGAGAACAATTACAAGGTTGAAGGTGACCTTAAGAGAGAAGTACAGTCCAACATCAAGAGACTTACTGATATCGGCTGCCTTCGCGGACGTCGCCACAGACTGGGACTCCCTGTAAGAGGCCAGCGCACAAAGACTAATGCTCGTACCCGTAAGGGCCCTAAGCATACAGTTGCTGGTAAGAAGAAGTAAGGTGAGGTGAGTCAAAATGGCACAGAAGAAAAGCTTAAGACCCAGAAGAAGTGAGCGTAAGAACGTCGTAGACGGTCAGGCTCATATTCATGCTACATTCAACAATACAATCATTACAATTACCGACAAGCAGGGAAATACAATTTCCTGGGCTTCTGCAGGTATGGACGCCAAGGGTTCACGTAAGGGCACGAGCTATGCAGCTCAGGTTGCTTCCGAGAAGGCTGCAAAGGCAGCTTGTGATCACGGCATGAAGACTGTTGATGTTTATGTTAAGGGACCCGGATCCGGACGTGAGTCCGCAGTAAGAGCCCTTGAGACAGCAGGCCTCAGAGTCACAATGATCAAGGACGTAACACCGGTTCCGCACAACGGATGCCGCCCTCCCAAGCGCAGAAGAGTTTAATCTTCTGACGGCAGAAAACTTAGTATAGAAAAGAGGAATATAGCAATGGCTAGAGATATGACACCTGTCCTCAAGAAGTGCAGAGCCCTCGGCATTGAGCCTGCCTACTTGGGAGTAGAGAAGAAAGAATCCAAAAAGCACGGTGCTTCCAGACCTCGTAAGATGAGCGAGTACGGAATGCAGCTTAAGGAAAAGCAGAAGGCTAAGTTCATTTACGGCGTTCTTGAGAAGCCCTTCAGAAACTATTTCGAGAAGGCACAGAAGCTCAAGTACGGTACAACCGGTGAGAACCTCATGATCCTTCTTGAGACAAGACTTGATAACGTATTATTCAGAATGGGCTTCGCTCGTACAAGAGATGAGGCCAGACAGATCGTAAGCCACAGAGAAGTTAAGGTTAACGGCAAGATCGTTAACATCCCTTCTTATGCGGTAAAGGTTGGCGATGTTGTTGAGATCAAGGAGAAGGCTAAGGCTTCCCAGAGATTCAAGGACATCATCGAAGTAACAGGTTCCAGAGGCAAGCCTTCCTGGGTTGAGTCTGACAACGAGAAGCTCAACGGCAAGATCCTTGCTATGCCTTCAAGAGATCAGATCGAAGTACCTGTAAACGAAGTTGCTATCGTCGAGTTGTATTCTAAGTAATAACATCCGGATCGCAAGATTTTAGAATAATCTAGGAGGAACAAACATGATGGAAATCAGCCAGCCGACCGTTAAGTGCGTTGAGACCAACGAGGATAAGTCATACGGCAAATATACCATCGCCCCGCTCGAGCGCGGATTCGGCACAACACTCGGAAATTCTCTCCGCAGAGTGCTCCTTTCTTCGCTTTCCGGCGCGGCAGTAACATCTATCAAGATCGAGAAGATTAAGCATGAGTTCTCCACTGTTCCGGGTATTATCGAGGATATGACGGAGATTATCCTTAATATCAAGGGTATCCGCGCAAAGCTTCACAATGAGTCCAACATCGTCAGCATCAGCGTCGCTAAGGGCAGAACCGGCGAGCTTACAGCAGGCGACATCGTTCACGGACCTGAAGTAGAGATCATGAATCCCGATCACGTTATCGCACACCTCAACGGCAGCGACGACGTATTTATGGAATTCACTCTCAGCAAGGGTAGAGGATACAATACAGCAGAGCAGAACAAGCCCGCTAAGCAGGTTATCGGTGTAATCCCGATCGATTCCATCTTCACACCTGTTAAGAAGGCTAACTACAAGGTTGAGAACACACGTGTAGGCGCAAGAACAGACTATGACAGCCTTACACTCGAGGTTTGGACAGACGGCACAATCGATGTTGACGAGGCTCTCTCTTCAGCAGCTAACTGCCTCATCGAGCACCTCAAGTTCTTTACAGCTCTTGCTGATACAGACTCAGCACCCAGCTTCAAGAACATCGAAGAGAGCGGCGAGCATGATTCAAAGCTTTCCGGTGTTATTGAGGATATGGATTTCTCAGTACGTACATACAACTGTCTCAAGAGAGCACAGATCAACACTGTTGGTGATCTCGTAGCACGCTCTATGGACGAGATGATCAAGGTAAGAAACCTTGGTAAGAAGTCCCTCGAAGAGATCATCGAGAAGCTTGAAGACATGGGTCTGCACTTGAGAGAAGCAGAAGATTAAGCTTATTTGGAGGATATATAAATGCCTAACAGAAAATTCGGCCGTGCTTCAGACCAGCGCATCGCTATTCTGAAGAATCAGGTCACAACATTGGTTATAAACGGTAAGGTAGAGACAACCGTTGCCCGCGCTAAGGAGATCAGCGCAATTGTTGAGAAGCTTGTTGCTTCTGCAGTTAAGGAGCAGGACAACTTCACAACAAAGGAGATCACAGTATCTGCTGCTAAGCTCGACGGTAAGGGCAAGAAGGTCTTAAAGACAAAGACAGCTAAGAGCGGCGAAAAGTACGAAGTAGTTGACCGTGAAGTTAAGACAAAGACAGTTCAGGTCGACAATCCTTCACGTCTCGCAGCTAGAAAAGCCATGATCAAGTGGGTAAACAAGAGCCACGATGCAGAGGGCAACATCATCAATCCTGTTAACAAGATCTTTGATGACATCGCTCCCAGATATGCAGGCAGAAACGGTGGTTACACAAGAATCATCCGTTTGGGCGCAAGACGTGGTGACGGCGCTGAGATGGCTATCCTGGAGTTCGTGTAATATACACAAACCGAGTCATTAAATACAATTGTCAATCAGTCACGGGGAAAGGTTTACAACTTTCCCCGTTCTTATTAAAATTGTTCTGAAAATCAAGCAAACGGGGTATATATACTTGCCGGAAGACCCGAATAAGATAGTCGTAAAAGACGTAAGTTTCTCATACGACATTACAGACGAGAATGACAGCTTAGCGTCAAGACTTGCGCTTGACGGCATTAATGTCAGCATCGCCAGAGGTTCTTACACGGCTATTCTGGGCAGCAACGGCTCAGGCAAATCCACGCTTGCCAAGATCATAGATATCCTCGAAGTACCCGACAGCGGTAAGGTGGTCATTTTCGGCAAGGATGCCGGCAGCGATGATCTTTTCTGGGACATAAGATCTCACTGCTGTGTAGTTTTCCAGAACCCCGACAACCAGATCGTAGGCACTATGGTAGAAGAAGATGTTGCCTTCGGCCCGGAAAATCTCGGAGTACCCAATCCCGAATTAAGAGAACGTGTCGACCAGGCACTTAAAGACGTAGGTCTCTATGAGTTAAGAAACAGGGAGACTACGGCATTATCAGGCGGCCAGAAGCAGAAGCTCGCCATCGCGGGAGCTCTTGCCATGAAGCCTGACATCCTTATTCTCGATGAAGCGACGGCGATGCTTGATCCTTCAAGCAGGGATGATTTCCTTGAGCTTGTCGAGAAGATGCGCATGGAGAAGGGCTTAACGCTCATCACCATCACCCACGACATGACCGAAGCCTTAAGGTGCGATAAGATCATTGTCATAGACAAGGGCAAGGCCGTTTTGGAAGGCGCTCCCGAAGAGATATTCATGCTGGATAATCTCTGGGATTACGGACTTAAAAGACCTGTTAAATTCAATTTCGCTTTTGAGATAGCAAAGCTTACGGGTTCAGAACTTACCAAAGAAGATCTTAAAAGCGATGAGACGCTTCTTAACGCTATTGAGAAGATGCTGGCAAAGCCCGGTCTCAAAGCCCCGGAAGCTCCTGAAGATAACAATGCCCAAGACGGCGAAAAAGAGACCGTCATGTCCGTTAAGGACCTGTCATACACTTACGACGGCAGTGACGTTAAGGCGATAGACAACATCAATCTTGATATCAGAAAAGGCGAAGTGCTCGGACTTGTAGGCGAGAGCGGATGCGGCAAGACCACATTGATCTCACACATGAATGCCATCTTCAGACCTAAAGAAGGTGACGTCATCATCCATACAAAGGACGGCGACCTTTCCTGCAAGAACAAGAAGGATACGATGAAGATCAGACAGAATGTCGGACTTGTCTTCCAGTATCCGGAGTACCAGCTTTTTGAAGAGACGGTATTCAAAGACATAGGTTACGGCCTTAAGAAGATGAAGGTCTCCAAAGAAGAGGCTGCTGTGCGCGTTAAGGAAGCAGCATACCTTGTAGGCCTTACCGATAAAGAACTGAATTCCAGCCCGTTCGAATTATCCGGCGGTCAGAAGAGGCGTGTCGCAATGGCAGGCGTCCTTGTCATGAAGCCCGGAATACTTGTTCTTGACGAGCCCGCGAGCGGCCTTGACCCCAAGGGCAGGCAGGAGATGTTCAAGATAATAAGAAATCTCCGCGACAACGGCACCACTGTCGTACTCGTGTCACACAACATGGATGAGGCGGCAAAAAACTGCGACAGGATCTGCGTCATCGACGGCGGTAAGATCAAGGCTGTCGGTACGCCTGAAGAACTTTTCGAGAACAACAGGGCTTATGAGCTCGGCATACAGATACCGAGGATCACCAGATTTTCGGGGCTTATAAGATCGCGCCTTGAGAAAAAAATCCCCGGAATTAAGTTTGACAGCGTCAACTTCAATCCCGAGAAGGAAGCTGCCGCAATAGTAAGGGCAGTATGCGGAATGGGAGGTGCCGATGCTTAATAACATCAGTCTCGGCAGATACTATCCTGCCCATTCTTTCCTCCATGAGACAGATCCGAGAGTAAAGACTATCCTTTACTTCATCTATCTTGTCGCGATATTCATGGTCAAAGAGCCCATAACGATCGGAGTGCTGACGGGAGTCATTATCCTTCAGCTTGCCCTGGGCAAGATCACGCCGGGCATTTTGTGGAAGACTATAAAGCCGATCATTCCGCTCGCTCTGTTCATATTCATCATCAATATTCTTACAATCAAAGACGGAGAGGTATTGTTCTCCTGGAAATTCATAACGATCACGGGTTACGGCTTGCAGCGCGCTTCGATAATGGCGGTAAGACTGATCCTGCTCATCATCTCCACGAGCATACTTCTTACTCTGACCACGACGCCTCTTAAGATGAGCGACGCTTTGGAAGGCATCTTTAAGCCGCTGCAGATCATTAAGATCCCTGTGCACGAGATGGCCATGATGATGTCGATCGCACTGAGATTTATTCCCACGCTTGCATCTGAGACTGATAAGATCATGAAGGCCCAGCAGTCGAGAGGCGCTGACTACGATACGGGAAGCTTTATCAACAAGGTAAAAGGCTATATCACCGTGCTTATCCCGCTGTTCGTATCGAGCTTCAGGCGCGCGGATGAACTGGCCGTTGCCATGGATGCCAGATGCTATCACGGCGGCAAGGGCAGGACCAAGCTCAATCCTCTGAAGCTTACTCTAAGAGACGTGCTCGCAGGCATCATGTTTACGCTCCTTGCGGTGCTCGTGGTGATCATTGATTTGTCTTTGAGATAAAAGTTGCGCTGTGTTAGAATTCTAGTTGCTGATAAAAGCTATAAGCGAAAGGTTGGGTTTGCGAATGGGTTATTATTGCGGTATCGACTTGGGCGGCACTAATATCAAGGCCGGCATTGTCGATGGAGAAGGAAAGCTTCTTAACAAGTTGTCTATCAAGACAAGAGCTGAGAGATCTATGGAAGAGATCATCCACGACATGGGACAGCTTGCTGTTGATGCCATCAAGGATGCAGGTCTCGAGGTTAAGGATGCCTTGTGCATCGGCATCGGTTCTCCCGGAACTCCCGATAATGACGAAGGACTCCTCGTTTATTCGAGCAACCTTCCTTTCAACAAAGCTCCAATGAGAAAGCTCATCAGGGAAGTCGTAGACCTCCCCGTATATATCGATAACGACGCAAACTGCGCTGCAATGGCAGAGGCAGTTGCAGGCGCTGCAAAGGGCGCTAAGGATTCCGTTACCATCACGTTAGGTACGGGCGTAGGCGCAGGCGTCATCGTTAACGGAAGGATCTTCTCAGGATTCAACCAGGCAGGCTCCGAGTTCGGCCACACCGTTCTCGTATCAGGCGGCGTCCAGTGCGGATGCGGAAGAAAGGGCTGCTTTGAGCAGTATGCTTCTGCCACGGCTCTCGCAAGAATGACAAGAGAAGCTGCTGAAGCAAATCCTGATTCACTCCTCAACAAGGTCAAGGAAGATTTCGGCGAGTGGAATGCCCAGATCGCATTCGTCGCCATGAAGCAGGGCGACAAGGTCGCAGCTCAGGTAGTAGACAGCTACACCGATTACCTTGCTGACGGTCTCGCAAATGCCATCAACGCATTCATGCCCGAGATCCTCGTAGTAGGCGGCGGTGTCTGCAACGAAGGCGATCCGCTCCTTATCCCCATGCGCGAAAAGACCATGTCGCGCCCTTACTTCGGCCCCGGAGTCGCTAAGACCCGTATCGAGCTTGCCCAGATGGGCAACGATGCAGGTATCGTAGGAGCTGCCATGATGGGTAAGTCCTGCGTTGACGACGGCAAGAACGGCAAGTAATCAAGCCATGCCCAGAATAGCCTTCATCACCGAGTTTGACGGCACTGATTTTGCAGGATTCCAGTCACAGGAAAACGCAAGGGCGGTTCAGGATGTCCTCGAGAAGGCTTTAGAAGAACTTTACAAGACAAAGATCAGACTTACGGGGTGCTCCCGCACTGACGCAGGTGTACATGCAAGATGTCACTTAAGTCACGCGGACGTCCCGTTTGTTATTCCCGAAGATAAATTCCCGCTGGCAATGAACGCTCTTTTGCCTGACGATGTCGCCGTAAAGAAGTCGTTTTATGTGAACGATGATTTTTCCGCGCGCTTTGACATCAAGGGCAAGCGCTACATCTACCGCATCTATTCATCTCCCACGAGGAGCCCTTTGCTGGACCGCAATGCGTACTATTGTCCCGTTATTCCCGACATCGAGAAGATGAAGCTTGCAGCAGAAGCCTTCGCGGGCGAGCATGACTTTGCGGCTTTCTGCGCAACGGGCGGATCACAGAAGACTACGGTCAGAAGGCTATTCGGAGTAAAGGTTTTCGCGACAGGCGATGACCCGTGTCAGATAGAGATCGAAGTATCAGGCGAGGCATTCCTCTATAACATGGTCAGGATCATAGCGGGAACTCTTCTTTATGTTGGCCAGGGCAAGATCGAACCTGAAGCGGTCAAGGATATAATCGCAAACTGTGACAGAAGCCTTGCGGGCAAGACACTGCCTGCCAAGGGACTGACGCTTGAAGAAGTGTTTATCTGATGTTCCGGTAAGGAAGTCATCCTAAAGACCGGAAATGCTGCTTTCAGGATGAATTTTCCTTTAAAAATCATCCCGGTGGCCGCGAAAACGGACGTTCAGGATGAATTCTTAACCATTTTCATTATATTAATAAAATACTCCTGAGGTGATATAATTATTCAAATGCGGGCCGGAATACCCGCATTAATTAAAAATAGGGAGGATTAAGTATATGCCTGACATCAGTATGTGGATAGTATGGCTTGTAATAGCTGTTATTATGCTGGTCATCGAAGCTGCGACGACAGGCCTTGCTACGCTTTGGTTCGCGATAGGTGCTATCGTTGCCATGATCATGGACCTTTGCGGGGCTTCTCTTGCTTCGCAGATCATAGTGATGGCTGCCGTGTCCGCGGTCTGCTTCGTTCTTTGCATGATCTGGGTCAAGCCGAAGCTCGAAACGCTTCGCAAGAAGAACATCCAGAGGACCAATGCGGACAGATTGATCGGAAGAGAAGGGATAGTGATCGTACCTCTGAATAAGGACGAGGGCAAAGGCCAGGTCAAGGTCGACGGACAGATCTGGAGCGCTAAGGCCGATACGGATATCTCAGAAGGTATCAAGGTCACGATCAAAGCAATTGAAGGTGTTAAGCTCGTAGTCGAGATAGCATAACCAGGGGAGGAAAGAATTATGTCAATTACATTAGCAGGTGTATCAACAGGTACAGTTATCGGAATCGCGATCGCAGTAATCGTACTGCTTGTACTCATCGTTCCGAACATCAAGATCGTTCCGCAGGCAGCAACGTTCATCATCGAGCGTCTCGGAACATACAGAACAACATGGGAGACAGGCTTCCATATGAAGGTGCCTTTCATTGACCGTGTCGCAAAGAAGATCTCACTCAAGGAGAAGGTAGCAGACTTTGCTCCCCAGGCCGTTATCACAAAGGATAACGTTACGATGCAGATCGATACGGTCCTTTTCTATCAGATCGTAGATCCTAAGCTCTACACATACGGTATCGAGCGTCCTATCGTAGCTATCGAGAATCTCTCCGCTACGACACTCCGTAACATCATCGGTGACCTGGAGCTCGACCAGACACTCACATCAAGAGACATCATCAACACAAGGATGAGAGAGATCCTTGACGAGGCTACAGATCCCTGGGGCATCAAGGTAAACCGCGTTGAGCTCAAGAACATCATCCCGCCTAAGGAGATCCAGGCTGCGATGGAGAAGCAGATGAAGGCTGAGCGTGAGAAGAGAGAAAAGATCCTCATCGCAGAAGGTCAGAAGGAATCTGCTATCAGAGTCGCAGAAGGTGAGAAGGAAGCCGCTATCCTCAGAGCTGAGGCTAAGAAGGAAGCAGCTATCAAAGAAGCAGAAGGTCAGGCTCAGGCTATCCTCGCAGTACAGGAAGCTACGGCTAAGGGTCTTCAGATGATCAAGGACGTAGGCGCTGATGACGGACTTATCGCCATCAAGGGTCTTGAGACTCTCGCAAAGGTAGGCGAGGGCGCTTCCACAAAGATCATCATCCCTTCAGATCTGCAGGGTATCGCAGGTCTCACAACGACGATCAAAGAGATCGCAAAATCGTAAAATAGACTAAGGTCTTTAGGAGGAATATGTAATGGATTACGGTATGTGGAATGACAGAACCAACATGAGCATGCTCACAGACTTCTATGAGCTCACCATGGCAAACGGTTATCTGAACAGCGGAAACAGGGACAAGGTCGTTTATTTCGACATGTTCTTCAGAAACATTCCTGAGAACGGCGGATATGCCGTCATGGCAGGTCTCGAGCAGGTAATAGACTACCTCTCAAGCCTTAAGTTCTCAGAAGATGACCTCGCTTTCCTCAAGGATAACTATCACTTCAACGACGAGTTCATCAGTTACTTAAGAGGTTTTGAATTCACTTGTGATGTCTGGGCTATCCCGGAAGGAACTGTCGTATTCCCCAAGGAACCTCTCGTTAAGGTAAGAGGACCCATCATCCAGGCCCAGCTCCTTGAGACCGCGCTTCTTTGCACGATCAACCACCAGACGCTTATCGCTACAAAGACCGCAAGGATCGTAAGGGCTGCCGAGGGCAGACCTGTCATGGAGTTCGGTGCGCGCCGCGCGCAGGGCTTCGACGCTTCCGTTCTTGGAGCAAGAGCTGCTTACATTGCAGGCGCTGCAGGCACTTCCTGCACTATCTGCGGACAGCAGTTTAATATCCCGCTCTCCGGCACAATGGCTCACTCCTGGGTAATGCTTTTCGACAACGAGTTCGAAGCATTCAAGGCATACTCACTCGCATATCCTGACGGAGCACTTTTGCTCGTTGATACATACGACGTTCTCCGCTCGGGTATTCCGAATGCGATCAAGTGTGCCAAGGAAGTCTTGGAGCCCATGGGCAAGAGACTCAAGGGTATCAGGATCGACTCCGGCGACCTTACTTACATGACTCAGAGCGCACGTAAGATGCTCGATGAAGCAGGCCTTACGGACTGCAAGATCACAGTATCCAACGCGCTTGACGAATATCTCATCAGAGATCTTATCAGCCAGGGCGCATGCATCGATTCTTTCGGTGTAGGCGAGAGACTTATCACATCCAAGGCTGAGCCCGTTTTCGGAGGCGTTTACAAGATCGCAGCCGTTGAAGCAGACGACGGTACGATCATTCCTAAGATGAAGATCTCCGATTCCATCGGCAAGGTAACAAATCCCTGCAGCAAGAAGATCGTAAGATTCTACGACAACGCTACGGGCAAGGCTCTGGCAGACGTCGTTATGGTCGCTGATGAGGAGATCCCGAACGGCGAGCCTTATGAGATCTTCGATCCTGACAACACATGGAAGTCCAAGGTGCTCGAAAACTATACGGCAAGAGAGATCATGGTCCAGATCTTCAAGGGCGGCAAGCTCGTTTACGACAAGCCTGCCATCGGCGAGATCAGAGCTTACTGCACAAAGGAACTCGATTCACTCTGGGATTCCGTCAAGAGATTCGAGAATCCTCACAACTACTATGTCGACCTGTCACCTAAGCTCTGGAAGATCAAGGACGACATCTTGAGATCTTACAGAAAAAGATAAGGAGAAATAGAAATGGCAAATCCGATTGTTACGATCCAGATGAAAGACGGCGGCGTTATGAAGGCAGAGCTTTATCCTGATATCGCGCCCATCACAGTAAAGAACTTCGTAGACCTGGCAGCTAAGGGCTTCTATAACGGCCTTATCTTCCACAGAGTCATCCCTGACTTCATGATCCAGGGCGGCGATCCTGAGGGCACAGGCATGGGCGGTCCCGGCTACTGCATCAAGGGCGAGTTCTCCGCTAACGGCGTCAGGAACGACTTAAAGCACACCAGGGGCGTTCTCTCCATGGCACGTGCAAATGATCCTGATTCTGCAGGCTCACAGTTCTTCATCATGCACGCTGACTATCCGTATCTTGACGGACAGTATGCCGCTTTCGGCAAGCTCATCGAAGGTATCGAGGTAGTCGATAAGATCGCTTCGGTCAGGACTGACTATAACGACAGACCTTTAGTACCCCAGCAGATCGAGTTCATGACCGTTCAGCTCTGATAAAGGTTTAACAAAAAGCAATTTAACGGCGGGGACTGAAGGACAAGGATAATGAAGGAAGTAAAGCAGATAGGGGATGTATCCAAATCAAAGCAGAAGGCTGTCGGTGCCAAAAGACAGTCTTCACGCGAGAAGAAGATCATCACGATACCTTATCCGTGGCTTTACGCTTCAGCAGTCCTTTTCCTGACGATCCCGCTGTTTATGTTTTTCTTAGGGTATCTGCGCCTGCCGGTAGGCATCCCGCTTATGGTGATCTTTGCGGGAATACTGATGTTCTGCATTTCCGACTGTCTTAACGATGCGGACGGACATAAGCTGATAAGGCAGGACCACAGCCTTCAGATTCCGCTGTCTTATCTGGTGGGATTTGCGGTCACGGCGCTTTTGCTCTCGTTTATTTCCGGTGCGGGCGAATATATCTACACTCTCCAGGACCACGCTTTCAGACGCGCGATCTTAAGAGACCTCATAGATTACGACTGGCCGGTCATCTACAATTATTCGACACAGACAAATCCCGAAGTGGTCAAGATCTTCGGGATCGCTTCAGGCGAGAGGGCTTTCTCGTATTACTTTATCTACTGGATGCCCGCAGCTCTCGCAGGAAAGATATTCGGCTTCGGCTTCGGCAACTTTGTCCTTCTGATCTGGAATGCCATCGGCATCTTCCTCTGCTTCATGACAGCGAGCGCGGTCATAAAGAGATTCACCGTTGCCGTTCCTTTCTTGTTCGTATTTTTCTCAGGACTTGACGTGCTGCCGAATCTCGTCTATTCATTCATCCCGTACGGAGGCTGGCGCTGGTTTGAAGGCTATGTGCCCGTAATGTCTTATGTCAGCAACTTCAGGGAACTCGCGAGCGTCTATAACCAGATGGTGCCCTGCTTCCTGATAGTCGCTCTTTTGCTCATGTCAAAGAACATCCGATCGATCGGCCTTACCGCAGGAATACTCTTTGCGTATTCGCCCTGGGCCGTATTCGGGATCCTGCCCATGGTGGCAGCGATACTCTTTAGAAAAGAGAACAGGGCCTCTACGACATTAAAGACTGTCACCAACATATTCAGCCCTGCAAATATCTCTTCAGCCTTCCTGCTGCTTTTAGTGTTCGGAAGTTACTACATGTCCAATTCCGGAGCAGTCGGCTTCAGAGGAGTTGCCTGGAAATTCTTCGATAATCCGTTGATGTTTATTCCCGCTTATATCGTATTCGTCGCAGTGGAAGTGCTGCCGTTCGTAATAATGCTCTATAAGCGCGAGAAAAGTAATATCATTTTCTGGGCAGCGGCTGTTACGCTTCTCATAATCCCTTTGTACAGGATCACCGAGATGAATGATTTTACGATGAGAGGATCGATGCCCGCATTGTTCTTCTTCTGCATCGGGATAAGCGGACTTGTCGGCGATGTAATGGATGAGAAGAATACGCCCAAGACAAAGAAGGGCTGGCTTAAGTCCGCGGCCGTCATGTTTACCGTAATACTCATGATGTTCCCGACATTGATGAATCTCTTCATCATATTCGGTTCTGTTATCAACGGTGATAAGAGCGATAAGGAAGATATCGGTTCATTCGGCAACATCAATACGGCTTCATATGCCGAAGTCATTCAGGAACAGTTCTTTGCGGAAGGTTACGAGGACAGTTTCTTCTACAGATATTTAGCGAAATGATCAGTCTTTAGACTCTTCGGAAGGGATGTAGATCGGCCTGCCCTTAGACTCGATGTAAGTTCTTCCGATATATTCGCCTAAGATTCCGAGGCACATAAGAATAAGACCGCCGATAAAGAGGATGAAGCACAAGAGGGAAGGATAACCAGGTACCTCATTGTAGATCCTCAATATGATCGCGCGGATGAAGTAGTAGACGAGGTAAGCAAATCCGAGGAAAGCAAAGAAGAATCCCGAATATGTCGCAAGCCTCAGAGGTGCTGTCGTAAATGATACGATGCCGTCGACGGCATAGCGGAAGAGTTTCCAGAAGCTCCACTTGGTCTCGCCTGCGGCACGCTCGACATTCTCATGCTCTACCCACTTGGTCCTGAAGCCGACCCACGCGAAAATACCCTTTGAGAAACGCTGGCGCTCGGTAAGGCTCAGGATGGCATCGACGACTTCGCGTCTCATAAGCCTGAAGTCTCTTGCGCCGTCTGCGATCTCGATATCGCACATGCGGTTGATCATCTTATAGAAGCGGCGCGCGAAGAAGCTCCTGATCATGGGCTCGCCTTTACGCGTGACTCTTCTTGCGGCGATGATGTCGTAATCGCCGGTGTCGAGGTCTTGTATCATCTGCGGAATAAGTGACGGCGGATCTTGCATGTCGGCATCGAGGATGGCGATGTAATCGCCTTTTGCCTTCTGCATGCCTGCATACATTGCAGCTTCCTTACCGAAATTCCTTGAGAAGAAAACATATTTAACGGACTTGTCGCTCTCAGCCAGAGACTTGATGATCTGCGCTGTCTTGTCGCGGCTTCCGTCGTTAACGAAAACAAACTCGTAAGATCTGTCGGGAGAAGTGTCTTCCCTGCGGACATTGCACAGTGCTTCATAAAGGATCGGCAAAGATCCTTCTTCGTTATAGCAGGGAACTATAAGACTTATCAGCACAACACGCTCTCCTTAAAATCATCAGCAGTCACTTAAGTGATGCCGGTCTCTCCCAGACTATTTAATCTGTTTTGCGACAATTGCGCGAGCACCGCGAGACGCAGTCGCGAAATAGATTAAATAGTCTGTTTGTATTATAATCAAAAAATCTGAATCATTACAATAAAAAGCCGAAGAAAGGGCAGACTGATAATGAAAGAACTCTCAAGTCTTGACGGCGGTTCCGCGAAGAAACCGTCAGGCAAAACGACAGGAAAACCGTCAAGTAAACAGCCAGTTAAGCCTGCTTTGAAGCCGCGCGGAAAACGTGACCTTCGTCCGCTTATTGCTTTCGCTTTAACACTGGTCCTTTATCTTGCTGCAATGGTTCTTTGCAACAAGTATCCTCTGGGCCAGTATTCATTCCTTCAAAGTGATCTGAAGTCCCAGTATGCTCCTTTCCTTGCTCTGCTGAAAAACAAGCTCGCTGACTTAAACAGCGTGCCCGGGGAGCATGTCGGATCTTATCTCACATATTCATTCCAGTTAGGTCTCGGAAAGAACTTCATGAGCACCTTCGGATATTACCTCGCAAGCCCTTTCAATCTGATATATCTTTTCGTTGACGAAGCACAGATCGACGCAGCGGTTATTACGATCGTCATCTTAAAGCTCAGTCTTGCAGCAAGCTTCATGAGCCTTTTCCTCGGAAAGAGGATCGAGGATAAGAAGTCATACTGGCCCGTCCTTCTCGGAATCGCTTATGCGTTTTCGCTCTATTCACAGGCATATATCTTCCACATCATGTGGCTCGATGGCTATATGCTCCTGCCCCTGATCCTTTTCTTCACGGAGAAGTTTATAAGTGAGCAGAAGTATCTGGGACTCATCGTTACTTTGCTGATGCTTTTTGCCACGAATTACTACATCGCATACATGGCAGGCATCGCATGCTTCCTGTATCTGTGCATCAGGATGTTTGTCCTGAAGATTGATATCAAAAAGGCTGCCGGCATCTGCGTCAGATATGTTCTTACCGCAGGTTTTACCGCGCTTATTACTGCAGTATTGCTGGTGCCTGTAGGACTCGACACGATCGGCAATGCTGACCGGACAATATTGACCCGCGGTGACAGTGCGATCACATATTCGCCTCTGACGCTTATCCATATGTTCCTTTTGGGTGAGCCCGGGGATTTCAGGGATATCATGATCAGCAACTATCCGTTCCTCTTCATCTGCCTGCCGGTGACCATATTGATGCTCATCTATTTCATCAGCCCGGTGTTCAAGGGAAGAGAGAGAAAGGTCCACGCTTTCTCTATGCTCGGCGTGCTGCTGTCGACCGCGGTCTACGTAATCGATAAGGCATGGCAGGTCTTTGACGATCCCAACTGGTTCTGGCACAGACAGGTATTCGTATTCCTGCCTTTGTTCCTGATGATCTCATTAAGAGTGCTTCTCAAGATCAAGGAAGTCGCAAGAAAAGACATCGTCAGGGTAATGCTCATCATGTTCGCGCTCATCGTCATCGACTGCTCATTCGGCGCGCTCAAGGGCCAGAGCAAGGCAGTCGTTTATAACTTCGTATTAACGCTTGTCTATTGCGGATTCCTGTCCTGCTATTCCATCGAAAAGTGGCCCGGGCAGCTCCACGACATGCCGAAGATGATATCGCCTCTGATGTCGTTCATCGTTGTTTTCGAGCTGGTATTCGCAGGTCCGATGCTGTCATCCGGCATTGAGACGATGACACTTTTCGGAGGTCCTGCCGAAGAATACAGCGATTCAATCAGGGCTGAGAGCCAGTTCGGCGATTATGCCAAGGCGCGCAACGCAAGCACGGGCACATTCAGGGCAGAGACGGACAGCGTCCCCGAATATACGCTTAAATATTACATCGACGAGGGCCAGGCTTTCTACGGCGATTACCACGGACTGTCTTTCTTCAACTCGAATTCAAACAAGCCGATGCAGCGCTTCGTCAAGCAGCTCGGCATGCAGACAAACTACAATTACTTCGCGACAGGACATTCTTACACGGCGCCTTCGACAGACTGTTTCTTCTCGATCGCTTCCGTATCGGCAAAAAGAGACATCGATATCTACCGCCTCGAGGGCTCTGATTCCTATGGCGCGGGATTAAAGTTCTACGCCAACGATGACGTCCTTCCTTTGGGCTTTGCGGCTGATAAGGGCGCCATGGATTTTGATTTCTACAGGCTCGAAAAAGACACGTCAGAGAAGAACTACTACGCATTGCAGAACGACTGGTACCGCTCAATGTTCCCTGAAGCATTCACAGAAGATTTCTTCTGTGAGATCGACGAGAGCGTAACGGGCGCGCCCGAGATCAAGAATGGCGTATCCTTCAAGTCCGGTGATTATCTCACCAACGAGGATTACATAAGGAAGAACGATCCCGAGTACCGCTCCCGTGCAGTTACCGAAGATCCCTTTGGCCTTGAGAAGAATGTCTACTATGAGCTCAAGGATGAACAGACCGTCCTTTATAAGTCCAATGAGAAGATCCCGATCGTTATCGAGTATAACTTCAAGGCTCCCACGACAGATGAGATATACTGTTCGCTCGTCACAGGCAGGATCGTGGACGGCGCCGATGTCTTTGTCAACGGCATCAAGATAAGCAGCTTCAATTCCGATGCTTATTATTCGCAAGTTTTCAGGATCGGAAGCTTTGAGGAAGGCGAAGACGTAAAGGTAACTTTCCTTGCAAGCGATAAGAGCTTTACATATCTCAACATAAGATTCGCAAGTTTTGATACGGCAAAGTTCTCAGAGCAGCTTGCAGAAGTAAACACATCAAAGGTCAGCATGGCTGAAGCTTACGACGGATACGTTAAGTTCAACGTAAACGGACTTGAAGAAAACGAGACAGTCATCACGACTATCCCCGCTGAAGAAGGCTGGCAGCTTTATATCGACGGCAGCCCCTGCGATTACAAGGTCTACCAGAATGCGTTCATCTCATTTGACGCAGGATCAGGCAGCCACACCGCAGAGCTCGTCTTTACCGCTCCGGGCCTTAAGGGCGGAGCCGCAGTATCCTGCGCAGGCATCGTTCTTCTGGCGGCATTCGTATTTGTTGATAAAAAGCGCACGAAAATGAAAGAAAAACAATGACGTTTTGAGTATCTTATATTGCGGAATTAACAGTTAAAGTGCTTTGGAGGTATTGAACATGGATTTTATGAAAGCTTATGAACTCTGGTCGACAGATCCTTTTTTCGATGAGGGTACAAGAAATGAACTGATCGCGATCAAGGACGACACCAAGGAGATCGAAGACAGATTCTACAGAGATCTTGAGTTCGGTACGGCAGGCTTAAGAGGCGTGCTCGGCGCAGGAACCAACAGAATGAACGTCTACACAGTAGCCAAGGCTTCCGAGGGACTTGCAAAATACATTCTCTCTGAGGGTGAAGAGGCCATTAAGAGAGGCGTAGTCATCTCCTATGACTCAAGACATTTCTCACCCGAGTTCGCACAGATCACGGCTCAGGTCCTCGCAGCAAACGGCATCCCCAGCAAGCTCTCTGACGAATTAAGACCTGTACCGGTACTTTCATATTCCGTCAGATACTTCAAGGCATTTGCAGGTGTCATGATCACTGCATCCCACAACCCTTCCAAGTACAACGGATACAAGGTCTACGGCGAGGACGGCGGACAGGTGCCGCCTGAAGCAGCTGATGCAGTCCTCGCTAACATCGAGGCTATCGAAGATATCAGAGCCATCAAGATGATGGACTTCGAGGAAGCAAAGGCAAAGGGCCTCGTTACTTCCTTTGGTCCCGAGATCGACGAGGCATTCACAAACATGCTCACAAAGCTCGTCGTTGACCAGCAGGCTATCGACAAGCAGGCTGACATGAGCATCGTTTACACACCTCTGCACGGCTCGGGCAACAAGCCTGTCAGAAGGATCCTTGAGGCAGTAGGCTTTAAGAATATCCACATCGTTAAGGAGCAGGAGCTTCCGGACGGCGCGTTCCCTACGGTAAGCCTTCCTAACCCCGAGAACCCTGAGGCTCTCTCGATGGCTATCGAGCTTGCCAAGAAGACCGATGCTTCCCTGGTATTCGGCACAGACCCTGACTCTGACCGTATCGGCGCTGCTGCCAAGGTCATCGAGAACGGTGAAGTTAAGTATAAGTGCTTCTCCGGCAACCAGATGGGCCTTATGCTCTTGGATTACATCCTCGATGCTAAGAAGAACCTCGGAACACTTCCCGAGAATTCTTTCGCGGTCACAACGATCGTTTCTTCCAAGCTCGTAAAGAGCATCTGCGACTACTATGGCGTAGAGCTCCAGGAGACACTTACCGGCTTCAAGTTTATCGGCGAGAGGATCAAGCTCGACGATGAGTTCGGCAATAAGCACTTCCAGTTCGGCTTCGAAGAGAGCTACCGCTATCTCTCAGGCGTTGACGTACGTGATAAGGATGCCGTTGTAGCAGCAATGCTCATCTGCAACATGGCTGCTGCATCTTTCGAGAAGGGTGAGACACTGGCTGACAGACTTGACCACCTCTATGAAAAGTACGGCTACGGTATCGAGCAGACGATAAGCTGCATGCTCGAGGGCAAAGAGGGCATCGAGAAGATCGGAAAGTGCATGGTAGAGCTCAGAAACGAGCTTTCAGAATGCAAGAACCTTGAACAGGCCAAGAGCCTCCTTGGCGGCGCTACAGTTACGGCAGTCCGCGATTACAAGGAATCCAAGCGTTACGACTTCACGGAAGACGGCGTAAAGGTCTCCGACATCACTCTTCCCAAATCCAACGTTCTCCTCTATGAGCTCGGCGGCAACAAGGGAATCGACTGGGCATGCGCAAGACCTTCAGGCACAGAGCCCAAGCTCAAGATCTACATGGGCGTTTACGATTCCGATAAGGCAAACGCAGAGAAGTCCTTTGAGACGATCAAGGGACAGGTAGAGAGCTACGTTAAGTCAAAGCTTAACTAAAACGAATTTACCAGCGGAATAATGTATTCATAGACAGCCTTGGCAAAGCCGAGGCTGTCATAATTTGCGGTGATATATGAAGCGGCAGCCTTAACGCCTTCCGTGGCGTTGCCCATAGCGATGCCGTATCCGGCAGACTCGATCATGGAGATGTCGTTATCGCTGTCTCCTATCGCGAAAGTATTCTCAGCCGGAATGCCGAGGTATTCTGCAAGCGACAGCAAAGCGTTGCCTTTGGTCACGTCCCTGCACATGACGTCGAAAAGATCAAAGCCTGACGAGAGGAACTCAAGGTCAGGGTCACAAGAGAACCTGTCTACGATCTTTTTATCGGGCCTGATAAGAAGAATCTTGTTAAACTTCGGGATCTTATTAAGCTCGGGAAAGCTCCTGTCGATGTCTATTATTGGGGACTGCTTGGCGGGTTCCACGCCTACGTTATAGCCTTCCACGAAGAATTTACGGGATGAATTGGGCGCGAAAAAGATGCCCTCGTCGGAATACAGGGTGGCATCTGCGTCGTTGTCCAGAAGATATCTTAAAAGGTCACGGATCTTGGAGTCTTCAAAATCTTTTGAAGCAAACTGCTTTCTTGCTGCCGCATCAAAGAGTGAGCCGCCGTTGCTCGTAATGACCGGAACCTCGATTCCCAAGTCTTCGGCAAACTTGCCGACCAAAAAAGAGGAGCGGCCCGTGGCGATCGTAAATGCCACTCCCGCACCTTTAAGTGCCCTGATAGCTTCTTTATTGCCTTCGGGGACGTCTTTGCCGGGGGCAAGAAGCGTGCAGTCCATGTCTGCGGCAAGCAGTGCTTTGTATGTTTTTTCTGTGCTCATCATTAACTCCACGAGGATTATAAACGATTTTACAATAAGGACACGACAAAAATTCTTTATTTTCTGACATTATGTACCTATGTCGCGGTTGAAGTTTATAGTTTCAAAGTTTATTATTGTGTAGGATTTTTAAAAGAACACTTGGGAATAAGTGAAGGGGTTTAATAGACATGAAGAGAAAAGCCGGTCAGGCACCGAGTCCGAGCAGAGGTTCCTCAGTCAGGAGCACATCTCTCGTACCCGTTGAGAATAGCGATTCTACGAAGCTGGAAGTCTCAGAAAGTGAGGCTCCTAAGGCTTTGGCCACAAAAACACCAGACGAGATTTTCGACATTTCCGTTGAAAAGAATGAAGACAGCATTATAGAGGCTCCTGTTAAGGCCAGCTCCGAAGTTGTTGCCGCTAAGAGCACTTCAGGCAAGAGCAGTCCTTCAAAGAGCAGCTCATCTAAGAGTGGTTCTTCAAAGAGCAGCTCATCTAAGAGCAGTTCTTCCAAGAGCGGTTCAGACTCTGCAAAATCCGGAGTAAGATCTGCAAAGGCAAAGGGCAAGGGCAAGAAGAAGAGAAGGAGCCTTGTTCCGCTCCTTTCCGTTATCCTGCTGCTTGAGCTTCTCGGTCTCGGAGCACACTACTATCTGTACCGTATCGGTTACTTCAAGCCGACGATCATGGTAACGATGGCTGACGGCAGCCAGCAGAAGATCAAAGTCGAAGACGCTTACGCTGAGATCAATATCGACAAGTTCTATCAGGGAACAAAGATCGACGGCATCGAGGTAGGCGGCATGACTTTGGATGAGGCATATACGGCCGTTTCAGCTTCACTTCCCGAAGAACCTGAAGATGTAACCGTAAAGCTCAATGTGGAAGGCAAGCTCTACCCGGTAGATTTTACCGACGTTACTTTCGAGTACAACGCAAAAGAAGTAGTTGACGAAGCATACAAATTGTACAGACCTACGAGCGATGATCCGGACGAGCTCTCGGCATGCTATAACGCCATCCAGCAGCTCAAGGTCACTCCCGTGGAGTTTGAGACTGCATATTCGGTACACATCGACGGTATCGCAGAAAAGGTCCACGAAGTGTTAGATCCTCTTCTCGACCAGTTCGCTACCACAAAGGATGCTGCGATCGAAGACTTCGATCCCGAGACAAAGACATTTACGATCACCAAGGAACAGAAGGGTTATGTTCTTGACGTTGACGGCGCTATCCAGGGCGTAAAGGATCTCTTCGATTCCAAGAAGTATTCCGGAATGGTCAAGGTCCCTACAGTTCTCAAGGCACCTGACGTTACCGAAGAGATGCTCAACGAGCAGTTCGGTCTTGTTTCCGAGTTCTCCACAAAGTGCTCGAGCAATACCAACCGTAACAACAACATCTCACAGGCATGCAAGTATATCAGCGGAACGATCCTCCAGCCCGGAGAACAGTTCTCATTCAATAAGGTAGTCGGCGTAAGAACCTATGAAAGAGGCTTCAGAGAAGCTACCGTTATCCTCGGCGGCCAGTACGAGCAGGGACTTGGCGGCGGTATCTGCCAGGTAAGCTCGACACTTTATAACGCTGTCGCCAAGGCTGATCTTAAGGTAGTAGAGCGTAACAACCACGCATGGCCTTCCGATTACGTTCTTACAGGATGCGATGCTACAGTTGACTATCCTGCTCTTGACTTCAAGTTCGAGAACAACACCGACTTCCAGGTAATCGTTGTCATGTGGTTCAAGGACAACACGGTCTATGCCGAGATCTACGGCAAGAAGCTGCCTGACGGACAGTACATCAAGCTCGAGTCAAACATTATCAGCACAACCGGTGCAGGCCCTAACGAGTATGTCGAAGATAAGACAATGCCTGCAGGCCAGCAGAAGACACTGAGAGCAGCCCACCAGGGACAGACGGCAAGGATCTACAAGGTATGGTTCGATAAGGATGACAAGGAGATCAAGCGCGAGGAGTATTACACGACTTCCTACAAGGCTTTCGGTACGCGTATCGCGGTAGGAACCCTCAATGGCGACGGTACATATGCGGTCCTTGATACAAAGACCGGTGAGGTATCGGCAGCATCGACAACTCCTTCACCGACCACGGATCCGACGACAACAGAAAATCCTACGTCACCCCCGACGACAACAGAAAATCCTACGTCACCCCCGACGACAACGGATAATCCTACGGATTCACCGACACAGGCGGTCGAAGATCCCAATCAAGGCGGAGGCGGCAGTGAAGACAACAACCAGAACGGCGGCTAGTCTTTTAAAAACTTAAAGATCTTATAAGAGCTCTCTTCAATATGAAGAGGGCTCTTTTAAATAAAAAATAAATATATAATTTTTCGCTTTTATGTCCCCATTCTTGTGTAAATGGGTTTATAATTATTCAGTCATTATTAGAGGACCCTCTCTTTATGTGAGGGAACTCGCAAAGAATTTTCCAAAGGAGATCATGTTTATGGCAGAACTGACAAAGAAAACCATGGACGGTAACGAGGCTGCTGCGTATACTTCGTATGCATTTACTGAGAACGCTGCAATTTACCCTATTACACCGTCATCCCCTATGGCTGATCACACAGATCAATGGGCTCAGCAGGGAAGAAAGAATATTTTCGGACAGACGGTTAACATCGTCGAGATGGAGTCTGAGGGAGGCGCTTCCGGTGCTGTTCACGGCTCACTCGCTACAGGTGCTTTAACCACAACTTATACCGCATCACAGGGTCTCCTTTTGATGATTCCTAACATGTACAAGATCGCAGGCGAGCTTCTCCCTTGCGTATTCCATGTTTCCGCAAGAGCTCTCGCTGCTCACGCACTGAACATTTTCGGTGACCATGCAGACGTTTACGCTTGCCGTCAGACAGGTTTCGCAATGCTCTGCGCTAACTCCGTTCAGGAAGTTGCAGACCTTGCAGCAGTTGCTCACCTTTCTTCAATCAAGACAAGAGTTCCTTTCCTCCACTTCTTCGACGGTTTCCGTACATCACACGAGATCCAGAAGATCGAGGTTATCGACTACGACACACTCGGATCTTTGGTTGACTACGATGCAATCAAGGCTTTCCGTAAGAGAGCTCTTTCTCCTAACCACCCGACACTCCGTGGTACAGCTCAGAACCCTGATATCTACTTCCAGGGCAGAGAAGCTTCCAACCCGTTCTATCTTGCAGTACCTGACCAGGTTCAGTACTACATGGATAAGATCAACGAGATCCGCGGCACAGACTACAAGCTCTTCAATTACTATGGCGCAGCTGATGCTGACCGTGTAATCATCGCTATGGGTTCTGTCTGCGAGACAGCTGAAGAAGTTATCGACTTCCTCAACGCTCACGGCGAAAAGGTCGGTCTCGTTAAGGTTCACCTCTATCGTCCTTTCTCTGCTGAGAAGCTCCTCGAGGCAATCCCTTCAACAGTTAAGGCTATCGCAGTTCTCGACAGAACAAAGGAGCCCGGTTCTTATGCAGAGCCTCTCTTCCTTGACGTTGCTGCAGCTTATGTCGGCAAGAATGCTCCTAAGCTCATCGGCGGCCGTTATGGTATGGGTTCCAAGGACACAACACCTGAGTGCGTACTCGCTGTTTATAAGGAACTCAAGAAGGATCAGCCTAAGGAAAGATTCACCATCGGTATCGATGATGACGTTACTTTCCTCTCACTCGACTGCTCCGAGTCCATCGAAGTTGCAGGCGAAGGCACAGTCCAGGCTAGATTCTGGGGTCTCGGCGCAGACGGTACAGTCGGTGCTAACAAGAACTCCATCAAGATCATCGGTGACCATACTGACATGTATGCTCAGGCATACTTCTCATATGACTCCAAGAAGTCCGGCGGTATCACGATCTCTGACTTGAGATTCGGTACAACACCTATCCGTTCCACATACCTCATCAACAAGGCTGACTTCGTAGCTTGCCACAACCAGTCTTATGTTTATGAGTACGATATGCTCTCCACACTCAAGCCCGGCGGAACATTCCTCCTCAACACACAGTGGACAAGAGAAGAGCTCGAGGACAGACTCCCCGGCTCAATGAAGAGATATATCGCTAACAACAACATCAAGTTCTATACAATTGACGCTGTTGCTAAGGCTAAGGAG
>JAEEGK010000719.1_pt1 | contig 82586 bp, 65 predicted proteins | sample 8958771 | NCBI WGS metagenome assembly JAEEGK01 (sample SAMN16246547, study PRJNA631951) | gut metagenome | biome: gut microbiome; feature: rumen; material: SC-attached | host: Bos | place: Iran: Karaj | collected 2018-10
ATTCAAAGTCATCCTGAAAGGCTCACTGCCCTTACCGAATCGTGCCCAGTTGTCGGGGAACTGGGGAGTACTCTCGATAGACTCGTCCATCTGGCATGCCTGAAGGTTCGTATCTGTACCGGTAAAGCTTCCGGGGTCGATCACCGCACCGAAATCGTTATGTGTACGATCGATGAGGTGGATCATGTCGAAATCATCGCTGCGCAGAGCAGCCTTCCTGTCATCTGTCTTCTCACCTGTTGCTTCAGAAGCGTCTGCTCTCTTAAAGAGCTCAAGAATACAGTCGGCCATAATGGTATGACCGATGTTTGCCGGATGATAACGGTCATAGAAGAATGCGTTCTTTCCGATCACACGTCCTTCGTCTTTTTTCAGGTAGAACTGCTTGGTGACAGCGCTCTTGATGCTGACCATGGGAAGGTTATAATACTTTCCGATCGGTACAAGACGTTCTTCAAGGTTGTAGTCGTCAACAAACACTGAGAAAAGAAGGATAACAGCAGGCTTCTTTTTCATGTTGAGGCAGCGTCTCACGAGTCCCTCATAGCAGTCACCGCCTGTCTCGTCACCGGCGTCATTGACCGCGAACTCGATGACAACGATATCAGGCTCAACATCGCCAAACTTGATAAGATCCTTATCAACTCTTATCATACCGAGTTCGGAAGGTGTCCCACCGACGCCGGCTTTGACGTATGCAACTTCACCCTTGGGACAAAAAAGTTCCTTAAAGCCCTTATATGTCTTATATGCATAGCACTCTTTATTGATGGGATTGGAGCCGGCTCCCTGAGTGATGGAACCTCCGATAAATGTGATCGCGGTATCAAGTCCGCTGCGGGCTCTTGCAAATACTTCCTTGAGCCTCCCGGTATCACCGAGATTTAAGACTCCGCCCTTGATCATCTCCTTATATCCATCCGAATTAGGATCGACCTTATCGATACCTTCAAAAGGAGGTGCCGTGAAACCGTCATTTAAGTAGAACCTGACATTAACTGTAGCGAGAACATCACTGCTCTTAAATTCAAACCTGAACTGACCGGGTTCCTTGTCATCGTCTCCCCATTCACATGCCTCGAAAGGTATCAGGTATTCTACGCCGTCACCGGTAATCTCCTGACAAACGGATGAACCTGCCGGGCTGTGTGCACCGTTCTGATCAAAGAAAAACTTTGCTCCTTCGCCCGTATCTGTGATCATGGATACACCGATACCGTACACAAGCTTCCTGACACCTTCTGTTGTTGCAAGAAGGTCAAGGATCTTGTTGTCCGTGACATTACCCACAAGCTCCGAAGCGCTCTTTAGTCTTCCGTCATTGGCAAAAATGATCGATGCATTCTTGCCGTCCACTGTCGGAAAGATACTGATCTGCTTGTCGAGCATGATGTAATAGAATTGCCGCTGTCTAACAGGATCCTGCGGCGCGATGGGCCCCATTTTCATATATATTTTCCTCCTCTTAAAATGCGGGTTTGCCGGAATTACGCTCTTCGTCTCCTCAATTGCGAAAGTAATGATCCCGGTCGTCAGGCCAAACACATCAATAAAGTATTAGGCTCTCATTAATTCTGCATTTTAGAGAATTATAGCAATTTTTGATAAACAATTTCTAATCACTTTTTATTATCATGTGGTTGATTAATGCTTTCTCATATAAGCGTTTAAGTGCATTTCAACGTATCCTGAGTTAAGATCAAAAATATAAGTTCAAAACACTCTTTGATTTGTTAGTCAATCACGTTTATGATAAAATCATTAAATGTGAATACTAATAAACACATGCCTGACGCATTGTTTGGTCGGATGTTCTCTTGGGAATATCCGGGTCGGGCGAGAGAACTATAGCGGTTTATGACCGTTTCCTAAAAGGAGAACATGATGAACAATCCGTATGTAGTACAGGATAACAACACGCTTGCGCTTCCCCGTATGAAGTGGATCCGTGTATATCACAACGTTCAGAACGAAGACTATGCGACACACTGGCATACATCCGTTGAGATCATCATGCCCTACGTTAATTACTACGACGTTCTCTGCGACGGCATTCGTCACAGGGTCAATCCCGGTGACGTCTTTATCATAGCACCCGGCGAGCTTCACACACTTTATGCTCCGGATGAGGGCGAGCGTTTGATCACGCTATTTGATTACTCGCTTTTCTCAAGTCTTCAGGGCATGAACTCGATACTTGAATCCATACACCACTTCAGACATATAAAAGCATCCGATGACCCCAAAACAGCCGGGATCCTGACCAGCTGTCTCAAAGACATAGAATATGAGTTCTTCCAGGAAACAGCATACGAGGATCCTATCCTCTTTTCACTGATAATAAAATTTTTTGTCACGATCGGTCGTGCCAACCTTGAAACTAAGTCCTTCTTCCCCGATCTTCCGATCGAGAAGCAGCACGAATACGCAAATAAGTTCCTTGCACTCAGTAATTATATCAGCTGGAACTTTGCAACCGACCTTACAACAAAGAAGCTGGCCGATATGATCGGCTTTACTCCCACGGAGTTTTCGAAACGTTTCGAGCAGTTCGCCGGTATTTCATTCTCCGACTACCTCAACCAGAAACGCATCAGTCATGCCGAGAAACTCCTGATCTACCCCAACGTGTCCACAACCGAAGTAGCGACGACATGCGGCTACAAGAGCCTTTCAACCTTCAACAGGGCATTCAGATCCATAAAAAAGATCAGCCCCACCGAGTACAAGGGGCTGATCAGAAGCTACGATCTCGATCTTTCGGACAACCACGAGAACGACTGAGTTCTACCTGCAGTTATTAACGAGAGCTTCTACGATCTCGGGATACATGATAGTATCGTTCTTCCTGTTGAGTAGTCCGAACCTCTCTCCCGAACCGAAGAAACAGTTATTGTCCCACCAAAAGCATGTGATACCGTATTCACGTGCTTTTTTAACGTAGTAAGCCGCATGCGCCACTCTCGCTTCGGTGTTCCCGTCCTTGTCTCTCGATCCAAATTCGTCGATGACAACTCCTATTCCCTTGTCAATAAAGACTTCTTTGAGTCTCTGTACCATAATCCTGATATCTGAGGTACTGCTGTTCTCTTCGGTACTGAATTCTCTCTTGCTCGAACCGTCCGTCGGAGCCGCGAGAGCGAAATTGTACGGACTGTAGGCATGAACCTCGATAAGTATCTTATTGTCCGCCGTATCGGAAGGGATAACAAAATCATCGCGAACGGCAGCATTCCACTGAGCTGCGTAACCGGGTACAAGCAGGTACCTTTCGGGATTATTCCCGCCCTGAGAACGCACTACGTCAACAAAAGTCTGATTTAACTTATTTATGCACTGTATTGCATCGCGACATGCATCGTTATTTGAAAGATTCCATTCATTTGATGTGCCGACAAGTCTGGGCTCATTGAGTGACTCGAAAACAAGGTGGTCGTCGTAGTCTTTAAACACTTCCCCGACCTGTTCCCAGATACGTTTTACATACTTGACGGACTCATCAAGGCAATCGGACGAAGGGTAAAAATATCCCTTAAGGTTGTCGTGATGGATATTTATCGTGCAGTACATATCTTCATCAATGACATAATCAACGATCTCCTTGACACGCGCCATCCATGCGGGATCTATATTAAACTCGCTGTCCACATGGTTATGCCACGACACGGGTACACGTATTGACTTAAAGCCCGCGTCTTTAATCATCTTTATCATCTTAGGAGTTGTTCTTGCTCCGCTCCATGATGTTTCAAGATTAAGATTGCTCCCTGAAGTAGCCGAATTGGTCGCATCCATCGTGTTTCCGAGATTCCAACCGAGCCTGAGCCTGCGAACGAAAGCAACGGCTCCTTCAAGTCCTTCTGTATCATCTTCGATGTGAACAAGCTCATTATTTTGAACTTCTGTCGATTCGACATTTTCCGCAGAGGTTTCATTCTCATCTCTGACGCTTATGTTATTATCCGAAACTTTCCCTAAAACATCTTCTTGATTTTTGTCATCGCTTTTATCTGTTTTCGCACCGGAGGGAGTCTCCTCGGAATCACCCCCGGATAAAGTCTCTGCCGCTCCCTCACCCGAGCAGGCACTGATACCCGAAACGACAAGTAAAAGTACCAGAATGACCGAGAGTATTCTGCTTATAAGGTTTTGTTTTTTCATGCTTTCATCCTTTCGATATCTAAAGTTCAAAGAAAAATCACAAATCAGAGTCAAAAACAGTTGTCGGTGTTATTGAAACTTTTACCACGCTGGTTTATAATATATCAGACTTAAAAACGAATACAAGGGGAAAAAATATGAGTCAGAAAAAAGTAGACAGCTATAAAAAAGAAAAAGCAGGCCGTAAGCAGGCCCTCAAAAGAAAGAAGCTCTTCAGAGCACTTTACGCTGTTATCGCTGTAGCGGTAGTTGTAGGATTTGGTTTCCTTATCTATTTTTCAACAAGACCTCAATATGATGTAAATATGGACGACAGCAAGTTTGACGAAGTTGCTCTCGCTTCCGCTCTCGGTTATGACGGAGTCAACATCTCAGACTACATCGAGCCCAAGGAAGAGGAAGTTGAAGAAACTCCCGAAGGCGAAGAAGTAGCTGAAGCTACTGCCACAGTAGAGTAAAGATATCGATCCTGTTCAGAAGTGCTTTAGATCATATCTTCAAACCAAGATCAAGCTCATTAAACATTAACGGGCTTTCGGTAATCCGAAAGCCCGTTTAATTATCTTTTCTGTCAAAGGCTTCTGCAAAATATCAGATCAAGGATCCGATGTTCCATAAAGCAGATTTACATGATCTCGTAAATCCATCCCTCGGGAGCCTTGATCTTGCCCATCTGGATGCCTGTAAGGGTCTCATACAGCTTCTTGGTAATAGGTCCCATGTCTGTCATACCGCTGGGGAAGCAGATCTCCTTGCCGTGGTCAACGATCTTACCAACGGGTGAGATAACAGCTGCTGTACCGCAAAGACCACACTCAGCCATATCCTTGACTTCTTCGAAGGGAATAACTCTCTCTTCTGCTTCAAGTCCGAGATACTCCTTAGCAACCTGAACAAGTGAACGTCTGGTGATTGAAGGAAGAATGCTGTCACTCTTGGGAGTAACGACCTTGTTGTCCTTTGTAACGAACAGGAAGTTTGCTCCGCCTGTCTCTTCTACGTTTGTTCTTGTCTTGGCATCAAGGTACATGTTCTCATCAAAGCCCTCGTTATGAGCGGTAACGATAGCATGAAGGCTCATTGCATAGTTAAGGCCGGCCTTGATGTTACCTGTTCCGCAAGGTGCCGCACGATCGAAATCGCTGACCTTAAGTGTAAGAGGCTTAACACCACCCTTAAAGTAAGGTCCGACAGGTGTTGCGAAAAGTCTGAACTGATACTCTGTAGCAGGCTTAACACCGATTACAGGGTTTGTTCCCATCATGTAAGGGCGAAGGTAAAGAGTAGCACCCGATCCGAAAGGAGGCACATAAGCCGCATTAGCGGAAACAACCTGCTTTACCGCGTCAATAAATCTGTCTCTCGGGAAAGCGGGAATCTCAAGTCTCTTTGCCGACTGCTCAAGACGCTCAGCGTTGAGGTCGGGACGGAAAGTAACTATCCTGCCATCCTCTGTAGTGTAGGCCTTAAGACCCTCAAATACTGTCTGTGCATACTGGAAAACGCCCGCACACTCGTTAAGGACAACATTGGCATCCTCGGTAAGACGTCCCTCGTCCCACTTGCCGTCCTTAAAGTCGGAAACGTATCTCTTGTCTGTCTGAATGTAGCCAAATCCTAAGCTACCCCAATCAATGTCTTTCTTCTGCATAAACATCCTTCCCTTCTATGCTAATTTTCTTAATAACCGTAATCATATCACTACGAACTTAAAAGTCAATACCGCAAACCTTATGAATTCAACATTTTTATACATTTCTGCTTGATGAGACAGACATTTTGAGCGCCCGATCGTAACAGAAGACGTTCTTTTTATAACTCATAAAGCAAGAGCCGCCCGAAAACGCGGGCGGCTCTCTGTATACCATTTTTGACCGTTAAGCCAATGAATAAACGGATCAATAGCTGTTAGCTACGCCAACATAGTAATCGATCTCATCCTTCTGCTCTTCGTACTGCTCCTGACCTGTCTTGTAATCAATATTCCAGAAGTAGGAGTTGCTGCGGTTAACGTTATCAACAAGAGGGAAGAGCTGAGGTGTAGGATTCTTGGTAAGGATAACAAGAGTCTCATCTACAGCACGTGTATCTCTGAACTGAGGATAGTAATTTGTCTTCCAGTCGTCAACATCCTCGTAACCGGGTGTAGGATTTGTGTAAAGATTGAAAGCGAATGCGATCTTCCATGCTCTCTCATCATCATAGATTGCAGGGATAACACGAAGGTGATCGTATGAATAGCAAGAGTAATCGCTTACAGCGGGTCCCTTAGGGAATACAACGAATCCGAAATCATCAGCAAGTGCAGCATTCTCTGTAAATCTGTACTCCTCAGCTGCCTGAAGGGCTACTTCAGCGTTAAGGAATGCTGTATAAGGGAAGTCATACTTAGCATCCTCAGGCTTAGGTATCTCGTACTTCGAACGCATATCCTTTGCCCAGTCCCAAGCCTGGATGAAGTTGTCTTCACCTGTAGCGTTGTAGAACTTGCCGGAAGCGTCACGCTTGATGATGTATGCATCGTTCGAAGCGAGACAAGGCTTCATAAAGTCATAGTTTGTAGAGCTCATAGCATAGATATCGGGGATATCGTCGCCGTTTGTATCACGGGTAAGCTTTGCGCAAAGATCTTCGAATGCTGCCCAATCCCATGTTCCGGCTGCCTGCATGTCATAAAGTGACTCAGGATCGATACCTGCTTCCTGAAGGAGTCTCTTGTTGAAGAAGATGCCTCCACGGGGCTCAGGTCTCTCTGCTCTCATACCGTAGATAGAATCGCCGAGTCTGAGGAAATCAAGTGCTCCCTTGTCCCACTTCTCCTCTGTGAAGTCAAGGCAGTCAAGCTGTGCAAGATCCTTGTAAAGACCTGATCTGAAGCCCGAGAAGCTTCTCTCGTCACAAACGAAGACGTAGTTCTCGTCGCCGCCTGTTGTACAGAAGTTTGTAAGGAGTGAAGGATAATCATCCCAGCTTCCGATAGACTCTTCTTTGATAGTGAAGTTATAGGTGCTCTGGATCCAGTCACGGTAGTTCTTTGTAGCTTCACCGTATGCTGTAGACTCATCGGGATCGGGATTTGCCCACCAAGCAGCAATAGTAACCTGCATACCGCCAAGGTCAACGGGCTTGCCGTCGGCACCGAGGATAACATCGGGGAATTCGTCTTCTTCCTCTTCATCATCAACCTCGTCTTCAACATCAGAAGCATCGGAACCGCTGTTATCGGCAGTTGTATCTGCACCGCTGTTGTCGGTACTTGTGTCTGTTGAAGCGGAGTTGTCCTTGTTGTCAGTTGTCTCTGTCTTTGCGGACTCGTCCTTCTTGCTGTCGCTTGATGATGAACAAGCAGCACATGAAAGAACAAGAGCAAAGATCATGAGAAGCGCAACAAACTTACTCATTTTTTTCATAAAACCCTCTCTCTTTCTCACCCATTAAGGTGCATTGATTTATTATGCCTGCGGAGAGCAGGCAAATCAGTACCGTATGCTATCGGCACCAATTTTCATTATAAATAATTACATCAGCCCAGTCAAGCCGACTACATCTTGATACCCGTGGACGAAAGCGACTCAACAAAGCCTTTCTGGGCGATCAGATAAAGAAGAATGATCGGTGTAACAACCATCAGGACACCGGTGGCATTCATCTGCTGCAGGAGAGCCTCTGATGTCTGTCCGGCTCTCTGATAAGTAACCTGCATGTAGTTGCTGAAGTTATCGGCAAGTGAAGCAAGTCCCGTCGAAAGAAGTTTCTTTCCGCCGATAAAGAGTGCCGAATAAAAGCTGTCCGTCCACTGCCATACGAACGAGAAAAGAAAACATGACGTAAGGATGGGCTTCGCATCGGGAAGCATGATCCTGATGAAAGTACGAAGTGTTCCGCATCCGTCAACATAAGCAGCCTCTTCAAGCTCCTTAGGAATACCTCGGAAGAACTGGCGTACAAGGAAGATATAAAGACCGTCCTTGAGGCCCATACATCCCGCAGACATCAGGAAGTAAGGAAGCACCGAACCTCTGAGGTTAATCGGCGAACCTGTAAAAGTTTCAAACAATCCGAAAATATCGAAGAATCTGAAATGAAGGTAAAGGGGCGAAGAGATCGTCTGCGGCGGAATAAGTATGATCAGGATCACACATGCGAACCAGAATCTCTTAAGGGGGAACTTAAACCTGGCAAATCCGTAACCCGTCAGGGTACATGCTGCTATCTGTACAATAGATACAGTAATAGAGATCCACAGCGAATTAAACAGCGCTTCCCAGAAATTCATAAGCTCCGAAACCACAGCATAATTACCTGTAGTCAGGTGACGCGGAATGATGTTGATAGTAGTATCGTAAAGATCCTTCTCTGTCATGATACTGATACAGAACTTATTGATGATCGGTTCAAGGATCATAAAGCAAAGACCGAAGATCAATACGAATCTAAGGATCTTAAGCACGATCGATCCGGTGGTCTTCTTTAAAAGATAGCCACCGCTGAGTCTGTTTCTCTCACTGAAGGATCTGCGTCCTTCAACTGCTTTTGCTTTACTCATAATAGTACACCACCCTCGAGATTATTAGCGAAGATATACCTATCCAGACAATAACAATTCCGAAGTAGATCCAGGACAGCGCCGAACCGTAGCCGAAGTCGAGGTTTCTGGTGACCTCCGTCTGAACCTGCTGAATTACCTGGTTGTCGGACTTCATGAAAAAGTCGATGATGGTATATATCCAGTTAACAAGGAACATGGAACTTATCATGGGGAAAGTGATCTTCCAAAGGCTCTCCCACTTAGTACAGCCTTCTATATCGGCAGCTTCGTACATACTCTTCGGTATGGTCTGAAGAGCCGAAAGGAAAATGATGATCTGGATACCGGACGCTATGGCGATATCATAAACCGAATTTACAAGTGTTATGATCGTTTCCATCAGTCCGTCCGCTATATCCGCGTTTGCCAGAATAGTCTCGAGCGTATCGGCAATTCCGGATGTGGATGACTCTTCTATCATCTGCTGCATTCCGGCAAGGAGCGTATTATTATATTCGAGACCGACGATAACACCCGATGAAAAGATTACCGGGAGGAAGAATACGGCACGAACAAAAGCTCTTCCCTTGAACTTCTGGTTCAGAAGGAGTGCGATGAAGAAGCTGAAGATGATCGTAGCAAGTGAGTTAAGTACCATCTTCGAGATCTCATCATAGAGCATGATGTTGAAGTTAGGGTCAATAGTAAGCGCTCTTTCATAGTTCTTGAGGCCCGCATATGTAAGCTCAAATCCGTCAGATCCGACAGATACATCCGACAAAGACATTATGAAGGATTGAACAAGCGGTTTTGCCATAAAGAGCAGGAAGCCGAGCACGAAAGGAAGAATGAACAAATATCCGAAGACAGCTCTTCTTCCGGTAAGCGACATCTTGCTTTTACGTTTCTTATCTTTTGCCATATCTGTCACTCACCTCTCTTCACAACGTAGTCTCTGGCAGGAACCTTCACACCATTTGATTCAATATCTTTATAGTTGTAGTTGACATAGACCTTGGTGCCATCCTCATACTCAGTGATACGAATATTGTTGTCACCTACCGTATGTCTGATCATTTTCTTGTTGTATATTCCGCTGAAATCGTTTTTGAAACGCTTATAAATCTGTGCTGCCTTTTCTTTCCAAAGATCAAACGAAGAACCGAAGTAATCGTAATACATCGTCTCCTGGATCCTGTCGGGAGGACACATCATAAACGTGAACGAAAGTCCCGCTCCGAACTCAGCCGACTTAAGGAGCTCGTACTCAAAATCTTCGGAAAGATTTATGGGAACACCCGTGTAATCTACAAGCCCGTGAATAGCCAGTTCATAGAAAGGAACATCGTAATCGATGATCGCCATGTTGGAGTTGCTGATATCCATCGAAGTAACGACATCGGCATATTCAAGAGCGTAATCGTTTCCTTCGTTGATTATCGTACCATACTCGGAAGCAGCTTCAAGCATCTCGCGTGACATCTCTTTTGACTGCTCACGTGTAAACCTATCCTTGGGGTTATAATCACTGTTAAGTAGGTAACCGGTATTGCGAAGAGCCATTCCGATACCGTATTCATCAGTGAATTCCTTAAATATATCGAAACACTCCTTGTTGTACTCGGGTGTGACGAGGTAGTAAGGATCGTTATAATCTTCCTGTCCGTACCAGACTATCGAATAATCGTAAAGCTCACACTCTTCTCTGGAAACAAACTTGGCGGCATCCCTGAAAGTCATGTAACCGTCTGTAACACCGGAGTCATATGCGAAGTCTGTCTGACCCTCAAGATAAACCTTTATGTTTCTGTCTTTAAGAGCTAGGAGCATTTCTTTAAAGTCACTCTTGCCTCCGAGTTCGGAAACAATATCTACATCCTTAAGGACATAATGCTTAACACCGTCGTTAAACGCTCCGGTAAGTTTAAGCTTATAATCATCTACTCCGAGAGCCTTAAGCTCATCCGCCATCTCAACGGTCTCTTCGAATGTTGTAAGCTCGAGAGGCTGCTTATAAGGAACTCCGGCAGTCTGCTGAACCTTATCGATGGCACCGATAACCTCGATGACGGCAGGCATACCTTCACCCTTCTTAGAACCAAGCGTAGGATACCTGTCGAGGAGATATTTTCTGTACTCGGCAGCCATATCGCTGTAGTTGTCATCATCACCGAAACGATATCTCTGAGAGATATTTTCCTCCGGAAGTGTTTCTTCGTAGATGTAGAATGCGGAATTGGATTTACCGGATACATCATATGACTCATAGTGAACAAGTGAATAACCTGCGTCTACATGATTATAGCTGTCGAAACGTCCGCTGACATCTGCATTGATATTACCGTAAGTAGCTCCGTCCTCAAGCATACAGAGGAATGAAGCACCGTTCTTTGAAAGTCCGAACATAGGGAAAGTATTACGAGTTTCGGTAACAACCGATGTTCTCGATGTAGCGTAATCCCAGCCGTAGACATTGGCGTAATATGCGTTCTGTCCGTTCCTGCCGTTGTTGAAGTTTATAATGGCACCGCCGCTTTCGGGCAGTACGATAAATCCTGTATCCTCGGTACTTCCCGCGCCAAAGTAAGGAAGGATTTCAATATTTGTGATAGGGAAATCGGGCTTATACTCGATCTTTTCAAGAGGAACCGAAACAACAAGATCGCGTCCCACGAGCTTGTATTCAACCGATACATTAAATAACGGAATATCCTCTACCTTCTTTGTCGAATAACGGGACAGGTGAGCCTGATACTGCTCTTCTGTATAACCGGCTTCCCAGAAATACTTTTCAATGGTTGCTTTAAGGTGCTGGGCAACGCCGTCACGAAGTATGTAAAGCTTCATCTCGGCCAGATCGGGATAGCTCGCTAAAAGCTCTTCTTTGTTATCCTGAGCCCTGAGCTTGTTGATATCGGTCTTTCTGTAATACTCTTTAACCTGCTTGGCGGCCTTCTTTTCCATCTTCTTGGTGATGGCGTTGAAGTCCTTCTCGGGAAGAGCAAGGGGAATCTTATATTCTTTCTCTGTGTTACCGATCGTATAGTTGACCGTGATCGAATCCTTGCCTTCTTCTATATCAAAAATACCCTTTTCAATACTGTATGTGCAGTTATTTAAAGTGGTCATGATACCGTTGATATTGCCGTAAGTGATATAGAGAGTCGACTTAAGATTTGACTTCTTGTCGATCGTGGGCGCAAGTGGATCCGTGTCCGCATTCGCAGGGTTGGATGACCAGACGGTACCGGTAGCCTTGTCCGTAACGGTGAAATAAGATGTGGCACGGTCCATCGAAAGGACAAGATCATCGTTCTCAAGAACAGCCGTTCCTTCTCCGAGCGATCCGCCCCTGATGTCAATCTCGACAGGCTCTGCTTCCTCGGGCCGGATCATCAAAACAAGCAAGACAATGATTCCGAGCACGGCGATCGGAATAACAAAATTCAGTATTGTTTTTATCCAGGATTTCTTTCCTTCCACGACATCCTCCTATTTAACGGCGAACAATACACCGTTGATCTCTCACCGGAACCAAAGACGGTCTCGGACGAATATATCAATATAACCTGTAAATGACTTCTTTATAAAGCGAATAGAAATATGCACCGGCGTCACTGATCAAGCTGAAGAACAACAGGAGCAGGAATATAACTACCGCCATGCCGACTATGGTGAATAAAATACACAGCATGGTCTTGCCGATCGAGTACGCATGAACCATCATGATAGCGCTGATAAACAGAAGCGCTGACCAAACGATGGAAAAGTCATGGAAGAAATAGTTAAAAGTATCCTCTTCTTCCGTAAGGAAATTACTGATGATCGTGTTGGGAATAACGACCAGGGGGTAAGGAGTCATAGCATAAGCCGAAGCGATCCAAACATCCTTTAAAGTACCCTTACCGTCAAAGAGTGTCGTAAGTGCCCAGTTCGTAACAACAAAGATAATGAAAGGAAGAAGGATCCCCATCATCTCCATAAAGAAATTGACACGTTCGTAGTTGACCTTGATAAACTGGAAGGTCGTAAACTCAATCCTGAACACGCATGTAAGAAGTGAAAGGATGAGTATAAAGTTAGCTGCCGCAAGGCTGCCCCTCTTCTCGTGAGTAAGATCCCAGAATCCGTCAAAGGGATGAACGATCACGTAAAGAGCATAACGCAGGCTCTTGAAGAATCTGTCGTATGCGGCTCTGTTGGTAAAGAAATCAACGAATCTTCTTGCTGTCGTTTTCAAATCGTTTTACCTCCCATCTGACTCTCTTGATCCTGCCTATGACAAGCGGTACAACAAGTACCAGTAATATGACGATGAACAACAGAACTATGTGGTCTTCGACCCATTGCTTTCGGTAAAGCTGGAACGCATCACCGTAGTTGTCATCATCGTATTTGATCTTAAAGTAGTTCATGGCTTCTTCGTATTTGTTCTGCCTCAGAAGCGCACGACCTATGCCCTTGTATGCAAGCTCGTTGTTGCCGTTAAGCATCAGGACCTCTCTCCACTCATCGGCCGATCTGTCATAACGGCCCTGCTGGTACTCATAGATGGCCGAGAAGATCTTCTGACCGTAATATGTAGGGGTGAAAACAGTGAGCTGCGCATCCTGCGAATCAAGGACAAGAAGGTCATGTCCCATATGCTCTATCGCAGTGGGCATTCTGAAGTAACCGTCTTTATTGCCGTTACCTCCGAAGCAGCAAAGGATGTTTCCCTGATCGTCGTAACCGAAGATCCTGCCTCTGGTACGATCGAGACCGAAGTATGTTCCATCATCAAGAGCAGTGATATCAACGATCCTCGAAGAACCGGTATAAACACCCACATCAGTCCAGTCAACATCACCGATAACATACCAGTCACCGTTCTGGATAAGGATATCATTTCCGAGAGAATTAAGTCTTCTGATGGGATTCACACCGCCATCGCCAAGGGAACCCTCATAAAAGTTCGTGGTACAAACGTACATAAAGCCTTCGTTGTCAACCGCGATATTGTCGTACTCGGTAGGAACAAAGTCCGCCATCGCATCGGCCTGAGCGTCCGAAGCGATCCATGTCTTCCAGATGTAATCGAACAGGTCATAAGTAACGGGCGTAGCTCCGACGAATCCGTTAAAGTGGCCGTCGTTCTCGTATTTAACAACTCCCTTATTCACACGCTTAACAAGACAGAACACACGATCGGCTCCGTCTACTATGAGCTTAGAAGGAAGGAATGTAATACTCTGATCAAAGTTTATGTCGTCGGGTTTTGTGAACTCCAAAACGAACTGAAGATCCTTGGTAAGCTTAAGGATGCGGTTGTTTTCGGTATCTGCGATGAAATAATGATCATCCGTAACAAAGATATCGCTCGGAGAGTTAAATGTGTTGATCTCCGCACCTTCAAACGAATCGATGATCTGTGCTACCTTGTACTCTTCGTCCGCAAACTCGATCACAACGATCCTGTTGTTACCGGTGTCACAGATATAGATGAAATTGTCCTTGACAAACAGGCCCTGTGCCTTTGAAAGCTTCTTGTCAAGGCCGAGCTCGATATGGGTAAGTGTTGCCTTTACAGCATAAGGATCGGGAGAATTGGCAACTTCACCCCAGAAATCATAGTTGTAGGAATAACCGGTGTCAGCTTGCGTAACGGCAGCAGGTGAAACCGCGGCCAATACAAGAATCAGTGCTAACAGAACTGCTAATCTCTTCATGCGCGCCACCTCAATCCTTAATACCCGAACTGGCCATGGTCTCGAGGATCTGGCTTTCGGAAATAATGAACAACAGAATCGGAACGATCATGGTCACAACAGATACGGCTGCAGCCTGACCGGTTCTGGCAACACCACCGAGGGAAACCTGTGAAAGCGCATAAACAAGAGCTTTCTTTTCCTCGGAGTAGATATATACCGAAGCGGGATTGTTCCAGAGTGACTGAACCGAGAAAATGATCATTGTAAGCCAAGCAGGCTTAACATTGGGCATTACGATCCTTGTGAACACATACCACTCCGTGGCACCGTCGACCTTTGCCGCTTCAATAAGGGCGGTCGGCAAGCCTTCCATGAACTGTTTCATCAGAAAGACTCCCATCGGAGACGCAAAGGCCGGTACAATGATCGCAAGAAGAGAATCGATCCAGCCCAGTGAGTTCATGATGAGGTAGTTGGGGATCATAAGGATCGAGCCCGTGAACATAAGGGCTGTAACTACAACACCGAATATCAGTCTGTTACCGGGGAAGTCATACTTTGCAAGCACAAAAGCCGCCATCGAACCGATAAGCAAGTGTCCCGCAGTACCGACTGCCGTTGTGAACAGCGTGTTAAAGATATAACGCGAGAACGGCACGGTAGACTTGTTCATCGTAACAAACAAGTCCGTAAAGTTCTGGAAGCCGGGATTCTTGGCAAAGAATGTGGGCGGGAAACGGAACAGCTCGTCCATCGGCTTCAGGGACTGATTTATCGCAAATACAAGAGGAAGCACCATGATGCATGCCATGACTGCAAGGAAGATATAAATGAATATATCTCCTCCCCTTGAACGGTTAGGCTGGCGCCGACGCAATATACGCGGTTTCTTGTGATATGGCTTTGTAGACGTTTTCATATAAATCTCTCTCTCTTCGATAATATGATCAATGACCTACTCTTCTAAGGAGTGCCTGAATTGCCTTGTTGCAAAGGATCATCGCAAGGAAAAGGATCGTAGCGATGGCCGATGCATAACCCATCTCAAATCGGGTGAAACCGTAGTCGTAAAGGTGGGTAACGATCGTACGCGCTGCGTAATCCGTACTGGGATATCCGCAGAGTGCCATAGTCTGGGCACTGACACCGAATGATGAAGTGATCGCCATGACCGCACCGAAAAGAAGCATGGGCTTCATATTGGGAAGTGTGATATACCACAGCTCCTGCCATCGATTTCGGACGCCGTCCAGATATCCGGCCTCGTACTGCGCCTTGTCGACGCCCTGAAGACCGGCGACAAATCCGAGGAATCCGGCTCCCATCGACAGCCACAAAAGAACGGCAATAATGAGACCCATCATGTAATCCGGGTTTGTCAGGAAGAATATCGGCTCATTGATAAGACCGATATCGATCAATATACCGTTAACGTATCCGTATGCATCGCCACGGAAGAAGATCGAGAAAATATAGTAGATATTTCCTGCGATCGAAGGCGAATAAAACATGATAACAACTATCGCACGCAGCCACTTGGGAAGCTCGTTGATGAACCATGCGCAGACAAATTGAAGCATGTATCCGATAGGTCCCGTGATAACCGCAATTATGAACGTGTTCTTTATCGCAATAAGGAAAACATCATCCTGAAGGATCAGGTTGATATAATTCTGCAGGAAAATGAACTTCGGAGGTTCAAGAATGTTGTAATAGGTAAAACTGTAATATATTGACGAAAAGATCGGCAATATATAAAAGGTGAAAAAGAGCACGAAGAAAGGAAGCAGGAAAAGATAGCATGTTTTCATGTTCTTTGCTTTCTTCCATGCGATACGTGCATTGTTCTTTTTCATTGCAACATATGATTTGGCAAATGACGACACAGGCTTCCCTCCTTCCTTTAATCTACTTCAAGACCGTATTCTTTACGTTTCTTGGTGATCTCTTCGTTGATGGTTCTTACATAATCGAGAAGTACTTCTCTCTGATCGAGCTTCTGGTTAACAACCTTACGTACCGCATTCGTCAAATGACGGCTTGTGTAGTAACCACCGGCGATCTCTCGGAAGCCTCTTGCCCATTTTCTCTGTTCTTCGAGAACTTTGATCTGGTCGGCACTCCATGCGAGCTGCTTGAATGCCACGTCGTTGGCTGTAGCGTATCTTGCTGCGGAACCCATGACGGACTCAAGCTCCCTGCCGTAGCGAACCTGAGTTTCGGATGATGCCCACCACTTGAGGAATGTCCAGGAATTCTGTTTGATCCTTTCATCGTCTGTCTTGATCATCATCGAACACTGACCCCAGCCGTGAACCGCTCTGTCAATGTACTCCTGTCCGTTCTCATCGACCTTCTTTACACCCGGCAGCGGCATGAAATCCCAAAGGCCACGAAGCTCGGGAGCCGAAAGAACGAGAGTGTTGAACGTGTTGTAATCGGCGATACCGATCGGAACCTCACCCGAACGGAAACGTGTAACAAAGTCAAGCTCGAGCGGGATACCGTAGTCAACAAAGAGGCTGGTGTATCTTGTGAACGCTCTAACGCTCTCTTCATTGTCGATCTGGATCTTCTTACCCTGATCATCATAGAAGTCGCCGCCGTACTGATATGTCATCGAGATCAGAAGCGAAAGGTCAGGATTGATGACATTACCGATCTTACGTTCTGTCGAAGGAACCGCAAGCGTCATACTGTTGCCCTGGATGGTGGGCAGCATGTTGATGAGATCATCCCATGTCTGAGGAGGCTCAAGACCGAGCTCCTCGAGGATGTCTTTACGATAGAACATAACGTTGTAGTTTAGTGTTTCGGGAAGAGCGTACATACCGCCTTCAAACAGGTAAGAACGGTATGAACTCAAAGGATACTCCGAAAGGACTTCGTCAAGGTCATCGAACTGAGTGAGATCTTCAACCGCATTACGAAGTGCGTAGTTAACGGGATCCTGCTGGTTGCCCGTAAGAACCACATCAGGTCCTTTTCCCGCAACAACGGCGGGAAGAAGTGCATCAGCCGAGATAAGCTGAACATTGACTTTTATGCCTGTGTTCGGAGTGAAGGTATCATCAACCATCATCTTCATGATGTCATTCTGATCACGACCTGCAAGAAGCCAAACCTCGATGGTATCCTCGTCGTCTTCGTCATAAACATCACCGATAGAATTGTAATCATAGAAGAATGAAACAAAGAATGATTTAATATCATGCCAGAGGTTCGAGAAGAATCCGGCGTCGTCTTCTACTTCCTCGGTATTCTTTCCCTGAACGATCATGTAATCGATATCAAGCTTGCTCTCGCTGATCGTATTGATAGATGTTCCGAGAGCCGCAATGTTTTCCTTAAAGTTGGTAAGGGTCTTTGTGATGTCACGGGGATCCTTGTTGAAACGTTCAAGCTGGGAAGCGAGCGTGATAGCATTGGCGATCTGATCGGACTTTTCACCGGTGATCGCAATATAATCGTCAACGGTCTTAAAGAGACGCTTGCTCTCAAGGCCCATGGCTTCAACTATGTCGGGATATACTTCCTTGATGTTGTAATCTCTGTGAGAATCGGGGTTGGTACCGGTAAGTACGATAAGCTTTCTGTAGATAAGGTTCAGCCTGTACACGCTGTCTGAAAGGTCATTGAGTACATTACCGAGATCACCGAGAGTAGCCTCGAGTCTGATGACGTGCTTGCCCTTGGTAAGATAGAAATCATAAGGAACATCGTTCTCATCGGAAAGAGTCATCATGTCCCAGTCTGTATCATAAACAAATCCTACCGCTCTTGCTTCTTCGAAAGGAAGCTGACCGTCGATAGTGATCTTTCTTGACGAAATACCGCCGCGCTGATAGCTCTGGCGACCTTTGATGGTGATATTGTAGAATCCGTCACCGGGGACATCAAACTCCCACTCGATCCACTGACCGGGCACCTTCCATGCATCACCGCCGATATAATTGAGCTTTGTAGTGGTGATACTGTAAGGATCGGTATTGGAAACAGACTTGTCAAAACGGGCATAAAGAGAAGCGTCGGATCTTCCCGAAGCGCTCTCGCCGTCGATCTTGCCGACATATGTAAGAGATTCAGCCGAAGAAGTCATTCCGTTATGATCCTTCGAATACTGGGAATATGTATAATCCCGAACTATAGGCAAGAAATCAATTGACTTAAGGATAACGGGCTCATTGACAGCTTTAAGGGTGATCGTGTTGGCACCCTCATTGAGCCAGAAACGATAAGGTTCGATCTCATATCCGAGATAATCGGAGAAGACATCCTCCTGCCACTCAAACCTTTCTATCTGCGAAGGACGAAGTTCGTTACCGCGGTTATCGACACGGATAGCCGCAGCGTTTGTCCATATGCGTGAAAAAGCAAGATCTTCGGCGCCTACAAAAGGAACCTCTCCGTTTATACGGAACTCTCTTTCGATCTCAACTCCTCTGCTCTGTACAGGGTAATATTTGATAGAAACATTATAAAGACCGGACTGGGGAGCGACGACTTCCCATGTCACTTCAGAAGTATCACCTGTGTAAAGAACATGCGACACACCGTCACACTCGTCCATAACGCTTGCATCAACGGCTTCGGTGAAATCAGCCGCTTCAACGGAAAAGCCTTCGGTAGCAAGAGGCGATGAAGCATGCTCCATCTTGAAGAGCTTGTAAGTGTTCTCACGGCCTAGTCCGCGGACGTCATAAGAAAGGTCGGTGCCTTCGTACTTTTCGAGGAAGTTCTCCTGTTCGAAAAGTCCGAGGATCATTACAAAACCGATAATGAAAACGACGATGGCTGCAAATATGATTAGTCCTTTAGTCTTTTTCACTTCAAAGCCTCCTGTATATACACAGATTATTCAAGTCTGTTTCGTAAAAAGAAGCCCCGTATGAATCTAGTCATATAGAACCCCTTTTCCCCTTATGATTGTATTTCAAATTTCGGGATCGGACCCGAAAGAAAAACTTGCTAAATGGCTGTATAGCGCATTTTTCCACATTTATGCACTTCTATGATTATAACTATTTAAGGCATAAACGTACTTATCAAATATTGCTATCGACTTACCGTATAATACCAATAAACCGCTGTATTTGAAGAAATACAGCGGTTTATTTATTGCTTTTTTGCAAATTACGGATTATTTAAAAGGATTCTCCGTAGGATAAGGAAGTGATGCGGGCTGGTTGTAGTTGAGATCCTCGATCGGAACACCGATGTACTTGAATACTTCAAACAGAGCCTTGCCGAAGTGACCGAAGCAAACAGCACCGTGATGAGGGAAGTTCTTCTCAATGAGTACATGACGATAGAATCTGCCCATCTCGGGGATAGCGAATACGCCGATAGCACCGAACGACTTTGTACGTACATCAAGAACCTCGCCCTGAGCAATATATCCGCGAAGGAGTGCGTCAGCAGTTGACTGGAGACGGAAGAATGTGATCTTGCCGGGAGCGATATCGCCTTCGAGAGTTCCGTTTGTAACCTCTACGGGAAGTGCTCTTGCCATGATCTTCTGGTTTCTCATCTCACAGAATGCCATCTTCTTCGAGCAGGTATTTCCGCAATGGAAGCCCATGAATGTATCCTTGTGGGTGTAAGGGAACTTGCCCTCGATAGATTCCTTGTACATATCAGCGGGTACGGAGTTGTTGATATCAAGAAGTGTAACAACATCTTCGCTTACGCAGGTACCGATGAACTCTGAAAGACATCCGTAGATATCAACCTCACAGGAAACGGGGATACCCATACCTGTCAAGCGGCTGTTAACGTAGCAGGGAACGAAACCGAACTGAGTCTGGAATGCGGGCCAGCACTTTCCTGCGATAGCAACATACTTTCTGTAACCCTTGTGAGCCTCAACCCAGTCAAGGAGTGTAAGCTCGTACTGAGCAAGCTTAGCGAGAACTTCGGGCTTCTTGTTGCCGGCACCGAGCTCTTCTTCCATCTCTTTAACCTTAGCGGGAATTCTGGCGTCACCTGCATGCTTGTTAAATGCTTCAAAAAGATCAAGCTCAGAGTTCTCCTCGATCTCAACGCCGAGGTTGTAGAGCTGCTTGATGGGAGCGTTACATGCAAGGAAATTAAGAGGTCTGGGACCGAAGGAAATGATCTTGAGATCCTTAAGACCAACGATAGCGCGAGCGATCGGAACGAATTCGTTGATCATGTCTGCGCACTCTGCTGCTGTGCCTACGGGATACTCGGGGATATAAGCCTTGATGTTTCTGAGCTTAAGGTTGTAGCTTGCATTAAGCATACCGCAATATGCATCGCCACGGCCGTCCATAAGGTCTGCCTGGCTCTCTTCTGCTGCAGCAACAAAGATGGAAGGTCCATCGAAGTGCTTAGCAAGAAGCGTCTCGGAAATCTCGGGTCCGAAGTTTCCAAGGTAAACGCAAAGCGCGTTACATCCTGCCTTCTTGATGTCCTCAAGAGCCTGAACCATGTGGATCTCGCTCTCTACGATACAGATGGGGCACTCATAGATATCAGCTGCGCCATACTTGTCAGTGTAAGCTTTAACGAGAGCTTTTCTTCTGTTAACCGAAAGACTCTCGGGGAAACAATCACGGCTTACTGCCACAATACCGATTTTAACCTGAGGTAAATTTGTCATTGCTCTTCTCCTTGTAGAAAAATTTTATGTATTATTAAAGTACCATACAGCCACGGAATATACAATAAAATTCATCGGTCAAACAAACATTTTTTGAAAAATTATTGATCGATAAATCAGTATATTTAACGCTTATTTGATAACAGTATAGATGTCCTTAAGTGCGGGATAGATCTGCACAAACTTCCTGTACTGCTTCTCATAACGCTCAGCGATGGCGGGATCGGGCTCAACGGTGTCGATGACCTTAACGATCTTCTTAGCTGCTTCCTCAACGCTTGCGTACTCACCGCATGCAACAGCTGCGAGCATAGCGCCGCCGAGTGCGGGACCTTCCTCTGACTCGATGATGTCAACCTTGAGGTTCATAACGTTGGCGATGATCTTTCTCCAGAGAGGTGACTTTGCACCGCCACCGCAGATCTTTGTACGCTCAAGCTTGATACCGAGCTTTCTTGCAACTTCAACGGAATCCCTGAGACCGAAAGCAACACCCTCAAGTACGGCGAGTGTCATGTCTTCTCTTGTTGTGTCCATCGACATACCGATAAATGCACCGCGCGCGTCGGGATTGTTGTGAGGCGAGCGCTCACCCATAAGGTAAGGAAGGAAGAATACTCTGTTGTTTCCGAGCATATCTTCTGTAATGCCCTTCTGCTCTCCCGCGTAATCCTTGGTCTTGATGATCTCATCCATGAACCACTTGTTGCACGATGCTGCGGAAAGCATGCATCCCATAAGATGGTAGCTGCCGTCTGCATGGTCAAAATTGTGGATGGCGTTGTTGTCATTCTCACCGAATTTCTTGCTGGAGATAAATACTGTTCCCGATGTTCCGAGAGAAATGTTGCACATTCCGTCTCCGACTGTTCCGGTTCCTACTGCTGCCGCAGCGTTGTCGCCGGCACCCGCAACGATCTTGACCGTCTCGGGAAGTCCGAGTTCTTTAGCCACAGCGGGAAGGATCGTTCCGACTGTCTCGTAGCTCTCGAAAAGCTTGGGAAGCTTGTCTTCGCTGATACCGCAGATCTCAAGCATTTCCTTAGACCACTTACGGTTCTTGACATCAAGAAGAAGCATGCCGGAAGCATCGGATACATCAGTGCAGAACACACCTGAAAGCTTGTATGCGATGTAGTCCTTCGGGAGCATGATCTTTACGATCTTCTTGAAGTTGTCGGGCTCATTGTCACGAACCCAGAGGATCTTGGGTGCGGTAAAGCCGGCAAACGCAATATTTGCGGTATATTTTGAGATCTTGTCGGTACCGATGGTCTTGTTGAGATAATCGGTCTCTTTCTGTGTACGTCCGTCATTCCAAAGGATCGCAGGGCGAATAACGTTATCCTTATCATCAAGGATAACAAGTCCGTGCATCTGTCCGCCAAAGCTTATGCCGGCAACCTGCGACTTGTCACACTCAGCGGTGAGTTCTTTGATACCCTCAGTAACACCGGTCCACCAGTCTTCGGGCTTCTGCTCCGACCAGCCGGGATTGGGGAAGAAAAGAGGATACTCTTTTGATACGATCTTCTTGATCGCGCCGTTGCCGTCCATAAGGAGGAGCTTAACGGCACTTGTTCCGAGATCGACTCCGATATATAACATAAAACACTCCGTTCCGCGCTAAAACCTAGCGCTTCGTTTTTATCTTTCCGGCCCGACATATCAACACAGATCTGTAACGTGCCGAATCAATCAGTTCATTTCAGGATACTTCGCCTTTATCAAAGGGAGATGTTCTCGCCCTTAAGTCCGATAAATGCCTTGGGGTCCTGTCCGCCGTCCTTGTGAGCGATGAGCCACTTGTTGGCAGCCATGAGGAGCTTATCCTCGGGCATTCCTTCGGGACGCTCCGTAAGATCGGCATTGGTGCCGCGTGCAAGGATAACGATCACTCTGAAGCCGTCGCCTTCTCCTGTGCAGGGTGCATAGTGAAGAGTTGTTGCGTACATCTCAACAGCTGTTCCTGCGGGAACCTTGAAAGCCTCGATCTTGGCTGTGTCATATGTGAAATCATCTTCGATGTCACGCTGATCGCCGACGAGAAGGACAGTATCGTAAAGAGCGATGTTTACTTCGCTGCATCTGTGATACTCAACCGCATTGAGAAGCTTGTTATTGCCGTTGCAGTAACCGATCTCGATCGGGATACCGCCGAAGAAGTTCTTCTCAAATTCCTTTGCTCCCTTAGCAGCCTCAAGATCCTTATCCGAAGCAACGTAAACTACGCTGTCTGTGGGCATGGGCTTAGTTGAAAGAACCTTAAGAAGGTCTGTGCAGTCGATCCCCTTTACAACTTTGCCGTATTTCTTAAAAGCGGCATCTGTTACACTCTTGATAACCATAGTAACGATCTCCTTTATATATGTTTATTGTAGTATTTATTTAGAGACCCCCTCCGGAGTCTTGAAAACTGTTTAAGACTGCTGCTCACGGCTCTCGAGCTTTTCAAGGAGCCTGCAGATGGGTTCGCCCGTTACGGGATGGATAAAGTACGGTGCGATCTGGCTGAGCGGTTTAAGTACAAACATCCTGTTCTGCATGTCGGGATGAGGAACAACGAGGTCATGCGACAATATGCATTGACTGTCGTAAAAAAGGATGTCGAGGTCGAGAGTTCTCGGTCCCCAGTGCTCTTTTCTCTCCCGTCCGAACGATGCCTCTATAAGAAGCAACTCTGCAAGAAGCTCACGCGGACGAAGCAGTGTCCTGATCTCCAGACATCCGTTCAGGAAATCGGGCTGATCGGTGACGCCGTAAGGCTTGGTCTCGATGATGTCCGAGACTGCGCTGACTCTGATCTCCTCGAAAGAATCAAGAGTACTGATCGCATCTTTGATGATGTTCTCCCTTTCGCCGATATTGGAACCGATCGAGATGTAGGCCGTATGCCACTGTCTCTCGACTTCCACGAACACGGTATCCACATGCAGCAGCATGGGCGCCCAGGGCTTGTCGACCCTGATCTTTACTCTGTCCACATCGAATTTGATGAGGACCTTGTTGGCGATCTCTTCAGCAAGCTTCTCTATGAGCTTATATGTGTTCTCGCTCGCGATCTTTGTGATGAACTCGCATACCTTGCCGTAATGAACGGTCGCGGTAAGCTCGTCCGTCTTGCCCGCCTCGTGAAGGTCCTTATAAAGATCGGCCGAGATAAGGAACTTCTGTCCGAGGGAGTTCTCCTCACGACACACGCCGTGTCTGGCAAATACTTCCAGTTTTTCTATGTGGATCCTGTCCATATACAACCTCTCATAAATGAAATCCGGTCGTCAAACGCTTATATCACCTGCAGAGGGCTTCCATCATGCTGACAAACCTTAAGTTCTCACGTACGTCATGAACTCTGACGAAGCCGACTCCCGCCATGACTGCCATGGCTGTTGTGGCAAGAGTACCTTCGAGTCGCTCGTTAACGGTGAGTCCGGTAACCGCACCTATGACAGACTTCCTCGAACAGCCCAGAAGCACGGGATATCCGATGTCCACAAACCTCTTAAGCTCTCTGATACAGAGAAGGTTCTGTCCCGCATCTTTTCCGAAGCCGACACCCGGATCAAGGATGATCCTGCTCTTGTCTATACCCGCATCAAGTGCGTGAGAGGCGATCTTTTCAAGATCCTTTATCACTCCGTCAATATACTCCGGCTGTTTTTCAAAGTAACTGCCGTCATGCATCAGACAGCAATACGCATTGTTACGGGCGATCACTTCCGCCATCGCGGGGTCAAAGCAAAGGCCGCTCACATCGTTAACGAGATCGGCTCCGGCGGCAAGAGCAGCTTCCGCGACTTCTGACTTTCGTGTATCAACGCTTATGGGAATCTGTGAAAACTTCCTGATCTGTTCGATAACAGGCACAACTCTCCTGATCTCTTCCGAGACGCTGACCTCTGTAAAACCGGGTCTTGTGGATTCACCGCCGATATCGAGAAGATCCGCACCGCTACTGATAAGAGTCCTTGCCTTATCGGTAGCGTTAACAAGTCCGTATGCCTCTCCTCCGTCAGAGAAGGAATCCGGTGTGACATTGAGGATCGCACATATATACGTGTGCTTATCGATTTCAAACTTTTTATCTCTGATCTGCATCCGCTTTTCAGGTGCGAAGAAGGCCGAGCACCTGCCCCTTTAATGATTCGTCTGTTTCAAAAAGACCTCTTGCGCTCATCGTAACTGTCTGGGTTCCGGGTTTTTTGACGCCTCTCATGGTCATACAGGTGTGTTCCGCGCTGGCGATCACAAGAACACCCTTTGCGCCGAGTTCGTTATAAACGGCGTCCGCGATCTGCGAAGTCAGACGCTCCTGAACCTGAAGACGTCTCGCAAACACTTCAACGGTCCTCGCGAGCTTGCTGAGTCCGACTATCCTTTTATCGGGTATGTATGCTATATGTACCTTGCCGAAGAAAGGAAGCATATGATGCTCGCAAACCGAGTAAAATGAAATGTCTTTTTCAAGGACAATGCCGCCCCCATCAACCGCTTCGAACTGACGCGAGAGCCTTTCGGAAGCGTCGTCTTCGTAGCCGGCGTAAATCTCCTCGTACATTCTCGCAACTCTGTCGGGAGTATCCTTAAGGCCTTCTCTCGAAGCATCTTCACCTATGGCCGAGAGGAGCATGCTTACGGCCTCTTTAACTTTTTCTTTATCTATCATTGTTTTCCTCTTGAGATTTAGTATCTTTCTTTTTCTTTCTGCTGCGGATCTGAAGGATGACCGACGCGGAAAGCACCGAGAACGCACCTGCGCCCGTGATACCGAGTGTCAGGAAATCCATCTCGTCACCTGTCTTGGGCGAATTATCCTTTCTGGCCGGAGTTGAACTCTTGCCGCTGTCTTTGGAAGACGACTTTGTGGGTTCGGACTGAGACGATCCGGATGAAGCCTTGGTCGGGGTGGGAGTAGCTGCTTTTGTGGGAGCTTTTGTGGGAGCTTTCGTTACAACTTCCTCATCTTCGTCTTCTTCTTCTTCCTCCTCTTCTTCGTCGTCTTCTTCCTCTTCCTCTTCTTCCTCAAGCTCGGCGGGATCCTCAAAAACGAATCCGTAGATGGGAGTATAATCGGCCTTGCCACTCAGAATGATCTGTACATAGTTGATGTCGTCCTCATCGGTATAGATCTTCGTCGGAACTATAGACGCCGTTCCGCCCGAAACCTTATAAAAAGTACAATAGTCGGGGTACTCCTGCGCGTCGTCCGGAAGAGGCATGTAGATCGTAGCGCTCTTGTAGACTTCTTTGTCATCATCATCCGTTTCCTGAAGCAGTGAGATGTTGAATGCTGTGTAGTAGTCCTCTTTGTAACTGATATTCTTTTTTTTGAGCGCATCAGCAAAAGGATCCATGGCATCATCGCTCAGGAATGCGAACTTGTAGGAATCAACATCCGAAACGGAAGTGGTGAACTTGGCATAGACATTGTCCGAAATGTACTCGGGATACTCGTCGGTGTAGACATTGTATTCATCCTCATTAAAGGCGATCTTGGTGCCGGCACAGACGCCCGCAGAAGGAATAACGGTCGCGATCAAAGCCATAGCCAGAACGGCAGAAACAAAAGATCCGAACGATGCTTCACAAAAAGCTCTGATTTTTGACTTCTTTGAATCCATCCTCAATCTCCTCTCATCTGTGCAGCCGGTTTTCCGGCTGCGATCCTCGCCGCACACTTCACTACGGAAGCGGGCTCTGTTTTTCATCGACTCTTCGTGCCACCACGACAAATCTTCCGTCTTCTTCGGAGTATTCGCAGGTCGACAGCGTGATCAGCTCGTCCGTCAAGCCTTCCGAAGGCTCGATATCATAAAGACTCATACTCTTGATCTGTGCAAGATAATCGGTAAGATCGTCCTCGTCGTCAGCTTCGATGAAATTGTAAAACTTAAACGAATCGTCGGTCATGTACATGACCTTTGATCTGAAAACGGCCACTATCTCGTAGATCGCCTCTTCGTAGATAGTGTCAAATCTGATGTAACGGTGTTCTTCGAAAAACTTCCTGCTCTCGTAGGAAAGCAGATCATGGAACATATCACCGTTCTTCATGTTGTGTCCGTATATGATAATGTTGGTGCTCCTGTCGTTCATATCGCATCTGTAATCTGCGAACGGAAGCCCGGCTTTGTCTTCTTCTTTGTCAAAATTCCTGTGAAGATAAAACTCCTCGTCAAATACAGTCTGCATGACCGGAAGATCTACTCGGGTATCACCGATACTGATCCAGCCCGCAAGATCGTTGTTGAGTTCGTAAAGTTCTTTATACTTGTCACTGACCTTTCTGACGACCTCGGGTTCACGCTCCTCTTCCTCCGGTGCGGTACGATATGCGACCGGCCTGCCGGTCTCGACATCCGTATCGAGTACAAGTGTGGCTTCTCCGATCTTCTCGCGAAGCTCTTCGACCTTCTTGCCCGAGCGGTACATGTCGTATGAGTAAGAAACGATCTTCGCTACGACTATCGCAAGAACAAGCATGCTCGCGATCGCAGTGACAGAAAGCATTATCTTCTTTTTGTCGAAACGCGTTCTCTGCATTGATAATCCCCGGTATCAAATCAGTTTTTCCAAAAAATTACGGTGCGGTTCCCGAGGTACCACACCGTAAAAGTATATATTAAAACAATGATTTATTCAAGAGTATCGAGTACCACGTCGATCTCAATTTCGATATATTTTGTCCGGGAAGGTCTCTTGACCGTCAGTGTGACCGTAGTGCCGGCTTTGTAGTGTCCGACACGCTCTTTGAGGTAGTCGTAAGTAAGAACTTCCTGGCCGTTTACATGCGTGATGATATCACCGACTTTGAGGTCACTGTCGGCTGCATGAGTCCTGTCGAGGATACTGTAGACATAGACTCCCCTCGGCATCGAAAAGCCCTTTGCATAGCCCTCGGAAACATCCTTGCCGACGATACCGAGACATCCCGCTTCGCCCTCATCGATACTGAAGCTGTTGATGAGCTCGTTGATCGTGGATACCACGTTATTGATGGGAATCGCATAACCGATCCCTTCGATATCGACACCCGAATACTTTGCACAGTTTATACCGATGACCTGACCATAGATATCAAGGAGAGGTCCGCCGCTGTTACCGGGATTGATGGCGGCATCTGTCTGCAGCAGCGGTCTCGAGCGTGTTCCGTCGATGGTGATCTCACGGCCTATAGCGCTTACGTGACCGACTGTAACTGCCATTCCGTACCCAAGAGAATTGCCTATAGCGATATCCTTGTCTCCGACCATGATGTTGTCGGAATTACCGATAGACGAAATTCTGATCTTTGAAAGCGTCTCTTTACCGATCTTTGATGTGGGAACGCTCACAATAGCAAGATCATAAGACGAATCCGATCCGACAATGAACGCCTCGACAGATTTGCCGTCAAAAAAGCTTACCGAAACTTTCTGCGCATCCTTGATAACATGCTCGTTCGTGCACACGAACAGCTGTGAAGGACTCTGCGATACGATAAAGCCCGATCCGCTCGATTTTGCGATGTATTGCTTTGATCCGCCGAAAATGTTGTACTCTTCCACAGGGATCTCGCAGTCTATGGAAACTACGGAAGGCATCACGGCATCGACTATCGGTGAAACATCATCATAAGAAACGGCCATAAACGGAAGCGCACCGGAGTGATCTTCCTCTTCCGAGACTTCTTCAGTGTCGGTTTCCTCAAGTCTTTCTATAGCAAAATTCACAAGTTTCAGGCCGGCGAAAAGAACCGTTCCGCTGAGTATTGCAAATAAAATGATCTTTATCAGTTTCTTCATGACATTTCCCTCTTTTCACATCTGATCATTTTTGATAACAACAGCATTGTAATACGATTTTGTGTTCCAATTGTGTACGATTCGTGTTTTTATTGAAAACTTATGCGCATATCATTATAATCATTAGTGGTAATAATCATCAACTATGTGAGGCTGCTGTTATGAACCGTTTTGTGAAAAAACACTATCATATCATATCTTTTTTAATACTCGCTGCAATCTTTGTTGCGTGGGGTCTGCTTGAAGATACGCTTATTTCCCAGACAACCTCGATCGCTTCTGTGAGCGAAAGCGAAGAAAGCATTCCCGAAAAGGCAGCCGTGGATGATAATATTTCCGAAGACGAAACGGTCTCCCCGTCTCCTGCATCGAACAATACGGATGCAGCGACCGAAAACGCCGCTCCGGCCGGGTCAACAGTTACACCCGATACCACTCCTGCTGTCGATACACCGGCTCCCGCACAGGATACTTTTGTCGATGAGATCCCGGATACTGTTGACAGCTTCGACGAACCCGAGCCTGCCAAAGAACAGGAACCCGAGCCCGTCATCCCTCCCGAAGAGGAAGTCGTTCTTGAAAACGGCACATACGGTCCCGGCGAAGGAAAGATGCCTTTTGATCTCTGCCTCGCAAACGTCCGCGAAAGCCTCAACGTCAGAAGCGGTCCCGGCGAAGACAATGAAGTGATCTCCAAGTTCTATCCCAATTGTTATGCAAGGCTTGTTGAAAAAGGCAGCGAATGGTCACTCATCTCCTCCGGAGAGATCACCGGTTATTCACATAACGATTATCTTATAGTCGGCGACAAAGCAATGCAGAAGCTTATCGATTCAGATAAACTACGCGTCACGGTTACGCAGAAACTCATAAACGTCAGAGCGGAAAAGAGCACCGAGGCAGAGATACTCCGTCAGGCCAAGCAAGGCGAATCCTTTAAGTGCATTCCTTCCGAATCGGATTCGGATTGGTTCGCCATAATATACGACGACGGCAACATCGCCTTTGTGGCAACCACGCTGGCTCATGTTACCGCCGAAATGGACGAATTAAGTTCTCTGACTCCCGTCGGTTAATCATCATCGACGGGTCGAGTCTCAAGCTGCATCGAAACACGCTTGAGCACCGCCGGCTGAGAAAACGGTTTGATAAGGAAATCATCAACACCGGCTCTGAAGCCTTCGGATTCGATCTCGTTAGTAAGCCCCGTTGTCATCATGATGACGGGGACTTTTCTGCCCTCCGAGCGGCTCCTGATCTCCGAAAGCACCTGAAAGCCGTCCATATCGGGCATGTTTATGTCTACGAGCACAAGGTCGGGCTTCATCTTGTCAAAGATCTCAAGCCCCTGTTGACCGCTCGTACAAGGAATGACTCTGTAGGAATCCTTGAGGATCTGCTTGGCATGCTCAAGGATAGTAGCCATATCGTCAATGATAAGAATAGTCTTTTTGTCGCTTCCCATGTCACCCCTCCAATTCATAATTCTAACGGCTGCTTTCGTTCATAATATCACAAATGCAGCATATCGGCCATAAGATCACTCAACAGAAAGAATGTAGTAGTATACGGGCTGGCCGCCTCTGTGAACTTCAACCTCGAGATAGTCGTACTTCTCTTCGATCGCGCCTGCGATCTCCTGAGCTTCTTCCTCGGTTGCTTCATCTCCGAAATAGAGACATGCGATCTCGGAATCCTCATCGATCATACCGTCGGCCAGTGCGATCGTTGCATCTTTTATGTCCTGTGCGACACTGACGATGGTCTTGTCATCAAGACCCATGTAGTCGCCCATCTTGATGTCCTTGCCGTCGATCTTTGTGTCACGTACCGCATATGTGACAGATCCGGACTTAACCGTAAGACAGGCCTGAGTCATGATCTTTTCATTGTCCTCGGGGCTCTTGTCGGCAACAAATCCGATGATACCTGCGATACCCTGAGGTATGGTCTTGCTCGGTATAACAATGATGTTCTTGTCGCTTGTCAGATCTCTTGCCTGCTGAGCGGCAAGAATGATGTTCTTGTTGTTGGGGAAGATGAAAATGTTCTTCGCATTGACAGCTTCAATGGCGTTGAGCATGTCTTCCGTGCTGGGATTCATGGTCTGACCACCCTCGATCACATGATCCACACCGAGCTCTTTAAAGATCTCAGCCAGACCTTCTCCAGCAGCCACAGCAATAAATCCGTTATCCTTCTGAGGTTCCTTCGGCGCAGCGGGTGCGGGAGTCTCAGAAGCTGCCTTCTCCTGCTCCTTAAAGAGCTTCTCGTTGTGCTCGATACGCATGTTATCAATCTTCATGCTGGTGAGCTGACCATATGTAAGACCCTTCTCAAACGCCTGACCGGGATGGTTTGTATGAACATGTACCTTGACCATCTCGTCATCGGCAACACAAACGATCGAATCACCGATCGACTCAAGGAACGCCTTGAAATCAACCTCATCCTTTTGGGTGAACTTCTTCTCAAGCAGAACGATAAACTCTGTACAGTAACCGAACTTGATCTCCGATGTGGAGATGTTCGAAGTGTCGACCGATCTTCCGGATGCGGGTGCCGCAGGAGCAACCTCGCCTGTGAAGACAACTTCCTTTCCGCAAAGAGCTTCGAAACCGCCCTTCATTACCTCGAGGAGTCCTCTTCCGCCGGAATCGACAACGCCTGCCTCTTTAAGTACGGGAAGAAGTTCAGGGGTGTACTCGAGCACTTCTTCCATGTAATCGATCACGTTACGTACAAAGAAGATCATGTCCTCGGTCTCGCCTACAAGCTCTGCAGCCCTCTGAGCGCCGCCCTTGGCAACCGTAAGGATCGTACCTTCCTTAGGCTTCATAACAGCCTTATATGCAGTCTCAACAGCCTTTGAGAAAGCGTTGGCCGCAACATCGACATCAATTGAGTCGTAATCGCTGATAACCTTGCAGAATCCACGGAGCAACTGTGAAAGGATAACTCCGGAGTTTCCGCGAGCCCCGCGAAGAGATCCCGATGAGATCGCTTTAGCGAGTGTCTGCATGTCGGGGTTCTTGAGCGCTGCCACGTCACGTGCCGCCGACATGATGGTCATTGTCATATTGCTGCCGGTATCACCGTCCGGCACCGGGAAAACGTTGAGTTCGTTAATAATCTCTTTCTGTGAATCGATGTTCTGCGCAGCTGCAAGAAAGACCTTCTGTAAAAGCGCAGCATCTACGGTCTGTAATCCCACTTTTAAAAATCCTCCGAAAACATCATCAATCGATACTTCTTACACCTTCAACAAAGATGTTGATCGCTTTAACCTCGAGTCCGCAAAATTCCTCAACCTTATACTTAACGTTCTCGATAAGATTAGAGCATACGGTAGGAATGTTGATACCGTAAGACACGATGATATGCAGATCGATAAGAAGCTTGTTGTCATCGACTGTAACATTTACTCCGTGTGAAAGATTCTCTACTTTAAGAAGCTTTGCAAGTCCGTCCTTCATGCTGATGGAAGCCATGCCGACAATACCGAAATTCTCAACGGCTGCAGCGCCGGCACATTTTTCAATGACATCAGTGTTGACGATCACTTCTCCGCTTTCGTTAACTATTGAACCATTCATAAGAGCACCTTCTTTCGTAAATATATATATAAATCCGTTTTCTCCCAAATGATCTATGAAAACAACCCTTTTACGGATGATTTTCCCAAAAAAGAAAATAATAGGGCTACTGTCTGCTTTAATCAGTAGCCCCGATTATCATCATTTTGCATTTTGTACTCTGGTTACCCTGCCGGCTTTAAGACAAGCCGCGCACACGTACATCTTCTTAGGTCCGTTCTCTGTGATGACCCTTACGGACTTCACATTGGATTTCCAAACTCTATTTGCACGCCTAGAAACGTGGCTTCTTGAATAGCTCAGATGATGACCAAACATATTACCCTTGCCGCAAATAGCGCACTTAGCCATATCGACACCTCTCTTCTTTGTAAAATTAGCATCAAACACATGGATTTTATCATACGGCGCTCTCAATTGCAACAAGAATTTACAATTCGTGAATCCGGCGCGGGCAAATCGGGGAAAACCCGCCCGGATAAAGCATCCTTATGCTGCTCACCATGTGTTTTTAATTATTCTTCTTCGGAAGACTCCATGAACTTCTTTGCCTTCTCGTCCATCTTGGCGTCCTTTTCTTTGTCTGCGGGAGACTTCTTGAATCTGTCAATGATCTCGGGAACGGCATCAAAGATCTTTGAAACCATATCCTGATTCTTAACACTGACGAGCTTTGTCGATCCTCCGGAGATCACGAGCACGGAATTGGGCGAGATCTTGCCGCCCATAGCACCGGCTGCCGCATTCTTTCCGCCCTGGAAAGCACCTGCGCCAACACCGAAGCTCACATCCACAAGGGGAAGGATGATTGTTCCGTCTTCAAAGCGGACCGCATCTCCCACTACAGTTTTTGTTGTAAGAAAAGAATCCATGCCCTTAAAAAGAGCACCTACCGTCTCGGAAAAGTTACTTTCTGCCATAATACCTCCTCAGTCCAATGTTATTTGACTGCTTTTTTGATCTTCTTTCTCAGGTACTTAAAGTCCCTGCTCCAATATGTCCTCAGAGCTGGTAAAAGCACCGTTATAACCCTGATCCTTCCTCGCAGATAAAGATCAAACTCAAGAGCTTTTTCTTTAAATACGGGCTCAACGCTTATGTGACCTCCGTAGATCGGATACATCATCGCTGCCGCGCCCAAGATCTTTCCTGTCGAACACGGATCGCCCGTTCCGAATCTGATGCTTCCTTTGAGCTTTCTCGGAAGGATATGCCTGACGATCTTTATCACGCGCTTCTTGGCGACACGATAAAACTCTCTCGCTCTGGGGTCGTTTTTTATATTGTATAGGTTTTTCGCCTTTTTAACAATACCTTGTTTCTTCGGTTTCTCTTCGTCCGATCCGTCGGAGTCTTTTTTGCGCTTCTTTTTCTTGCCTACCTTGTGCCCGGGATTCCTTTCTGTTTCGCGTTCCGTGGTCGATCCGTCCACCTGTTCCGACCCGGATTCAGTTTCTGAAGCACTCTCAGTATCACGATCATCTGCGGCCCCCGTGGAATCTGTATCGTTTACATCCTCATGTTCTACGTTTATCACAGTACTATCTGAAATCTCGGCATCTAATTTCCGAGTGAAGTCTTTTTCTGCGTCGTTTTCTGCCTTATCTCCCGTATTGTTTTCAGATACCTCTTCAGTTTTATCCTTAACACCGTCTTCTGTGTTTTCTTCTGTGTTTTCTTCTGTGTTTTCTTCTGTGTTTTCTTCAGCCTCTTTTTCAGAAGCTTTATCCGTGGAACCCTTTTCTTCGGAACCTAAATCCGACTCAGAAGTTTGAGCACTTACTTCATTATCAGCCGAAACATTTGCATCTAGATCATCTCCGTCTATCTCATCGGGGAAAAGAGAATCGTCATCATCGGAAAGCTCTTCTTCCACGTCTTCATCACTGTCTAAGATACTAAAGAACAGTAGCTTGCCCTTGGTCTTAAGCTTACCGTCGGCATATATGACACGGATCCTCAGGATATGTAACAGCCAGGTGATACGGCCTTCAGCTTTAAGTTCTTCGTGCTTATCTCCCCATGCCTTGTATCTGACAGGTACGAAAAGAACAGCCAGAACCAAAAGAAGCGCAAGCCCCAAAAGCCCAAGCAGCGTAAAGCCGATTATCTTAAGGATTAGTAAGATGATCTCCAGCATCCGTAAAATACCTTTCAACGTCAAATGATCCGGATTCGCGATACACTTCGTCAATTATTTCGCGAACAAGTTCTGCGGCATCGTCACGACTGTCGGCGAGGCCGATAATGTGCACATCCTCGGAGGTGTCCTTCCTGTAATGTGCGAAAAGGAATTCGCCCATGTTATAGATATCGAGGATGTTCTCCTTATTGGAGGGGAAGGCGATGCAGTAATACTTCAGTGAGCGCAGCTTCCGCTTCTCGACGAGCTTGCGGATCTTGCGTTCTTTCTTCTTCGCTTTGCCCATGCAGCGAAGCTTGTCATGAAAAACTATCAAAGCATCTACCTCCTTTCCAAATAAAACTATCCAAAATAATACTATCAAAATAATACTGTACCAATTTAATTATTCAAATGAGCGTTCATGCGCAGAATGTATTCGCTCACACGTTGTCCGCTTGTCAGCGCTCCGCCGTTTAACTGCGGGTGCTCCCGCCGGAACTCGGTCGCTTTGATAAAAAGCCTCCGGCGAAGAACAAAGCGACCTCAAACACTGCTCCCGCACCCGCGACTATGCTCGCGCTTCCGGCGCGTCCTGCCTATCGTGATCGAATATATTCTGTCGCATTCTCGCTCTATCTACGTATGATCATTTTATACAGCTTTAAATGGTCATATCACATATCCGCGAAGAAGTTTTTGAATTCGCGGATCGCTGCTGCTTTTTCACGCTCATCCCTGCACGACTCGAGGCTGTTGCGGATATAGTCCTTCACTTCGTCCGAGTTGTTGAGGAACAGCGGCAGCTTTGAAAGTATCCCCGCCATACGAGCTCTCTGAAGCAGTTTTGAACCGGATGAGAAAGCCTGCGTGAGCTTGTCCTTAAGCTCCTTCGCCTTATGCATGATCATATCCCTGTCTACGGTCTTCCCGGGATTGCTTTCCGAGAGGGCCGCGAAGATCGAATCAGAGATCAGTGCAACGCATCTCTGCGCGTCTCTGTATACTTCAGCGGAATCTGCCTCTGTCATCTGAAGGAACGAATCCTCGTATCCCGGGATCTTAAGTCTTACCTCTTCAAGCTTCTCAAGCTCGGATTCATCGATTCCCTCGTAGAGCATTCCGTCTTCGAAGGTCTTCCTGTCTCCCGACTCGAACGCGTCAAGGAGATTATTGATGAACGTGGTAACTGAAGCGTTTGTAAACACTTCACCGCGTCCCTTTCCGATATATACGGACGTAGCCAGCTCAAGCAGAGCCGCATTGATCATAAGTCCGATATCCGAGAAAGCATCTATCCTTACCGCGGTTCTGAGCGTCGCTTCACCGCATCGGTCGTAGAGCTTTGAAAGCTCCTCTGCCGAAGCATCTGCAAAATCACTTCCGAACACGGTATCTACGATCTCGGACGCGTCGGCATCTCCGCCGGCAACACCCTCTGAGACCCTGAGTCCTCCGAAGCCCTCAATGTTCGAAACGATATCATCGATATCCTTCTCTGTACGTCCGAGCTGTGATTCAAGCGCACCTTCCACGATATCAAAGAATCTCGATTTCGCGATCCTCAGGGGAAGCGATGCGATCGCAGCCTTAACACCCTCGCGTACCGCAACACTGTCATTTGACCTGAAGATCAGGCTGATGATCGAAGATGCTTCCTTAGCGTCGTCTGCGGGAGCTGCGGGATCCGGCTCGCAAAGTCTTCTGAGTACATACTCGCAAACAGAAAGATTGTCACGAAGCTCTACAACTCCGCGCATCTGTCCTTCAACCTCATCTCTGATCTTCTCAAGTTCTCCCGCTATCCTGCCGTACTCTTCAGGTTCTGCGCTTCCGGCTTCACGGATGAGCTTTAAGACCTCAAGAGCCTGCCCATACCACTCGGGCTTTTCTGCCTCGTATTTATCAAAAAGATACTCCGTGAAGGCACCTGTCTTAAAGAACAGCTCGTAACCTCCGACGTAGTGATAAGCCTGAAAGATCCTTTCTAACTTCTTTTCCATCTGAACTCCTTAAACCTGTATTCCTGTCTGTTGTCCCCAACAACAGACACTATTTTTTATACCAGCATCTCCGCGAACTGCTTGATATACACAGCCACCGGAGTGGCACCAAGTACCTGCGTCCCTGTCAGTGCCGAAAATGTACTGATAAACCCGCATGCTCCGAAGGAGAGACACACGACAGTCCCCACGAGCTGATAAGACGAAGCGCTCCGTACCGCTCTTGTAAGAGCGAAGCACACTATGATAAAGAATGCGCAAAGTCCTTCTCCCAGCAGGAATATGACTACCGATCCGCCGAAGCCGCTCTCTTTGATCATGATAAGCGATGAAAGCAGTACCGCGGGTGTCAGGTAAACGAGCACCGCAAGAAGCTCGAGCGCGTAAGCGGCAAAGAGGTTGCCTCCGGTAGTCCTGCGTCTTGCAGTGATGCTCTGCCCGTGCTCGAGTGCAAATCCGTTGCACCCGCAAACAACGAGCACCAAGAGGAGCATCCCTATGAGCCCCGCAATGATCTGTCTGTATATCATAGCGGTTGTAACGCTTATGCCTGACTTGTCGGGGTTCTCTATATCGACGTACCGTATGTCAAAGTCAAATCCGTAATCGGGGTCCTCCGCCACTTCCGCAACGAATGTGGCGTACTCCTCCTCCGTGAGGATCTCAGCCCCGTTACCGGGCAGTGTCCTGTACTCATCGTAAGTCCTGAAGAAGCACACATCGTACATCATATAACCGGCAACGATATCCTGAACAATTATCGATGAGGTGTCGTCACTGGGTGTGATCACCTTGATAAGATCCTCCCTGATGCCGTCACGCAGCTTAGTCTCGTAGTCGTCTCCTATCACGAAGATACTACCTATATACCCGTCCATGAGTAACTCGGTCAGTTCTTCCATGCTGCCTGTCGTAACCCTGAGGGCATCGCTTCCGAGGAGCCTGTCGCGAAGTCTTACCGCAACGAGCGACTCGCTCTCGCAGAGGAGTCCCATCGGAACTCTGCTGTTATCGGATGCATGAAGGTTCATATTGAAGAATACCGAGAGCATGACGATAACGCACAGCGCGTAACAAACTGTCGCTATGCGGTCCGTCAGGAGAAGCTTGAGTCTCAGTACAAATGCCCCCATGCAAACGTTCCTTTCCTACTTCTGCAAAATAAAAGTAATAAATCTGTAGCTCGGCATGAACTGTGCGAATCTGGAGAGAGCGTTCGGCAGATACATGACGGGGATGATCCCGCCTCCGAGTACAGTCATCAAAAGTATAGCCATGTTCGAAAAGAAGCAGTAACCGTTTTTCGAACGTATGAGCAAAGCAAGTATGGAGAAAACGATCCCCGCTCCGAAGATGAGTGCCGTAAGATAGAGTCCGATGCCGAAAGAGAATTCTATCTTACCGAACTGCTTCATAACGGTCATGACGGCGAGAAAGGCAGCCGACATAAGCGTTCCGTAGACAAGCACCTTCGAAATGATCGTACGTGCGGGGCTGATGCCGCACGAAACAAGTCTCGAGCGAACTCCGCTCTTCCTCTCGAGGAGTACCGAGTAACCCGTGAGCATCCCGGAGTAAAGAACCAGGAGGATGAGCACAGAGTATATGTAGTGGTCGGTGAGCGGCAGTGAAGCCATCCTGTCAAAGGCCTCGCGCTCGAAGAACGCGTCCTTGCCGAGAGCCGTCATGACAAGATCCCATGAGATCTCAACGTTCTTGTCCCTGATGAGCTGGCGGTCGTAGTCTTCCTCCCTCATCCTGAAGGTCAGAGACTCGATGTTGACCTCGACCGAGGTGATGTACCGGGAGTACGACTCAAGGAGCGCCCCGTAAACCGCAGCTTTGGCCTTGTCATCACTGTTGATCACGGCTTTGATCGGCGTATTCTTCATCCCGATCATCTCGGAAGTGAAGTTCTCGGGGATGACGAAGTAGAAATCCAGCTCGCCCTTTTCAAAACGGGAGTTAACCTCTTCTTCCGTCCCTTCGTAGATATTAACAAAGGCGTTGAAATCCTCGTTCTCGGCGAAGTATGTCTTGAGCATATCGGAATAATTGGACTGTTCATGATCGACGATACCGACAGTGATGACCGTCGGCGGAGTAATTCCGCTCGCAAGAAAAACACCCGCGATCCCCAGGAGCGCAAGCACTAGGAGCACAAGGAGTGTTTTCGTGTCGCTTATGAAAAGCTTTATGTCTTTTCCGATCATTTAGCCCCTATCCTACTCGACGTGAGTATGATTCGAAATATGGTCCATACAGTACTCGTAATTACCGTTGCACTTTGAACAGAACCTGAACTCGAGGTTGTCCCCGTCACGCTCTGTCCTGCCGCAGACAGCGCACTTATGACGTGTCACACTTCCGGGAAAAGGATATACTCCCGCGGGTCCTTTCCCGGACTCGGGCTGACGGTAGTTCATGCCGCCGACAAAACCCTTCTTGAAAGCCTTTGCTCTCCTTCTCTGCCCGGGCAGCTTGTTGCCCCAGGGCCTGTAAAAGAGGAGCATATTGAAGATGGCAGCGATGATAAGCAGTGTCATGCAAAGTCCGACAAGCACGCTCGCACTGAAACCTTCATAAATCTGGTATCCGAACGTGAGCGCATATATAAAGATAAAGTACTTGGCCTTGACGGGGATAAAGAACATGAGCAGGAAAGTCATGTCAGGTAACATAAGCGCCAGAGCCAGGAAAAGCGTATTGTTGAAATACGTGAGCGATACGGGGTACGAAAGCCCGTAGCCGTAATAAAGGTATGTTCCGACGTAGATGATGATCTGGCAGACAATATTTATGATGATGCCGTTGAAATAGAAAAGATTAAATCTCGACGCACCTCGCAGACGCTCAATGCTGTTACCGATCGAGTAATAAACAAAGAGCATGATCGCTTCCATGAGGATGCTCGACCTGTCCATGGGCTGGATGATAAATGTGACAAGTCTCCATACCTGACCGTCAAGCACTTTATCAATATCGAGCATCATCCACTCGTAGTAAAAGAGCGGGTTGATGATACCGACAAGGAATCCTGCCGCGTAAAGCAGGACGATATATTTCATGAAACCGGGGATCGCATGGCGTTCCCATTTCTTAACAAGCTTTTCTATCATAGTTTCCTGTCGGGTGCCACGGGTGGCATCCCTTCCTCTCATTTCTTATCCTCGATCACTGTCAGACAAAGACCCCAAAGCGGTCATTCCTCCACACGTTTGACGGCATCGAGCGACGGTTTAACAACCATCGAATAATTAGTATAGTATACCACAAAGCCCGGTCTCGCACCACCCGGTTTTTTGACGTTGCGGCGCTCGAGGTAGTCTACTTCAGCCTTGGCATTCTCGCGTCCGCTCGAATAATAAGCCGCCACGGCCGCTGCCTGTTCCATCGCACTGTCTGACGCCTCGCGACCCTCGGTCTTCAGGATGACGTGGGATCCGGGAGCACCTTTGAGGTGGAACCACCAGTCGTTCCCGCTCGCGAACTTAAAAGTCAGCTCATCGTTCTGGAAATTGTTTTTACCAACGTATATGTGGAATCCGTCTTTGGTCACGTAATGTACCGGAGCAGATGCATCCTTCTTCGGGCGTTTCTTACCTTTGCCTTCGCTGTGCGAGGGCTTTAGGTACCCCGCTTCCTCAAGCTCACGGCGGATGGTGATAAGATCTTCCTCACATGTCGCAAGCTCAAGTTCAAGAGCCACCGACCCGATATGATCGAGGTCTTCTTTTGTCTTCTCTATGTAGCCGGTGAGCGCGTCGAAAGTACGCTTCATCTTTCTGTACTTTTCGAAATACACCTTGGAATTGTCTATAGTGGAGAGCTCTTCGTCCATCGGGATCGTAACATCCTCGCCGGTGTTGTAATCCGTGACGGTGACAGACTTGCCGGGCACCTTAAGCTCATGGGCATATGCGCAAAGTAGCTCACCGTAGAGCTTAAAGGTATCTCTCTTCTCGGTGTCCTTTAGCTGCGAGAGCTGAAGTTCGTACTTCTTGACTATCCTCTCTCTGATGGTCGAAACGCTGTGACGGAGTGCAGATGAGCGCTGTCTGATCCTCTCGGCAAGATTCTTCTCCATGTAAAAGGTCTCAAGCAGTTCACTCGGACTCTCCGCTCTCCTGAGAGTGATACCCTCGAGACACTTAAGACTCGTAAGCTCAAATGCTGCGTACTCGAAGGGAAGTCCGTCCCTGAACACTTCACAGGTGGCAAAACGCTCGTTTTTAAGGTCATCCATGCAGCTGAGGAACACATCGGCAAGCTTCTCAAGGCCGTCAGAGGGCTGGTCTGCTGCCGGGATGTCACCGTCAAGTCCCGCACGGAACACGAACTCGTTGGCCATAAGCGGACTGATGCCGTTAAAAGACATGTAAACAGCCTTTGAGAGTGGCTGAGCTTTTGCCTTTACCGCTGCCACAAACGTCTCTCTGTCGCAAACCGTTGGATCGAGCTTTTCGGCCGTCTTGGCGATAAAGTAAGGTCTGCCCGTAAGGACTTCCCTGACCGAGCTTACTGTTGCGGGGATCCTCTTGATGCTGTCGATGATCACATTGTCCTCATCGCAGAGGATGATATTGCTGTGCTTACCCATGATCTCGATGATCAACCTGCGCACACGAAGATCACCGAGTTCGTCGTAATGCTCGATGTCAATAAAGATAACGCGTTCGTTTTCGGGCTGGGACACATCTTTTATCTTACCGCCCATGATGTATTTGCGAAGAAGCATGCAGAATGCCGGTGAACGGTCGGGTGCTTCTTTTTTTGTGTCTGTAATGTATATAAGAGGCAGGCTCGCGTCCGCCGACATGAGGATCCTCAGGGTGTCCTGAGTCTTGACCGTGATGATCAGTTCGTCATGTTCGGGCTGAACAATTCTGGTGATCCTGCCGCCGATCGTCCTGCGCTTTAGTTCGCTTACGAGATCGGCTATTATCAGTCCGTCAAATGCCATGATATTTCCTTTTTACTTTCTCATTCTCACCGGACAGCCTTCGGCCTTCTCCCGGCATAAAAACTGTGTTTTCGCATCAATCGATCGGATACATATAAGGCTTTCTCGCTCTGTATACGGTGTAATACTTAAAGCCTGTATCTGTAAGGATCTTTGCGACTTCGTCAAACGCATATGCTATATGTATGCGCTTATGAGCATCCGCACCAACGGTGATAAGCTCTCCGCCGAGTTCCTTGTACCTTTTCAGGATCCATCCGCGGGGATGTGCATATCCGAGGCCGTATTTAAGCCCCGCACTGTTAATCTCAAGCGCGATCCCCCGGTCGATTATGATCTTTAGGATCTCATCGACAACATCCCCGTTATCGCCTTCGATATATTCGTCCCTGCCGTCAAATACACGTCCTTCCATTGACTCTTTGCGGGCGTATCTTGCGGCATAATCGAGATGACCGAGTGTGTCAACATAATCGTTGTTCCGGATGTTTTCAAGAGTAGCGATAAAGAATGTCCTGAGTCCTTCTTTTACCGTCTTTCCCGCCCAGTATTCGGGTCTGTACGGATCGGAATACTCAAGACAGTGTGTGGAGCCGATCACAAAATCGATATCACGATGTGTGAGCAATTCCTTATATCTTGCCTTGGTCCTTTCGGCAACACCCGGCTCGTTTCTGAGCCCGAGCTCTATGCCTTTTAAGATCTCAATTTCCGGATACCTGATCCTGAGTTCGTCAATCTCTTTGTAGTTCTTGTCGACATCATATTCGAACACAAGATTATACTTTTCGGAATCAGGAAACTCGTAATCCATATGGTCTGTGATACAGATACCTTTAAGACCCTTTTCGATCGAACCCTTTACCTGTTCTTCCATTTTTTCTTCACTGTCATCCGAATAATCGGTATGCATGTGACAGTCATATAAGATCATAATAATCCTCTCTTCCAAAACTTTTAAAGCAACGTCTTTCATAAAAAGCGCAAAATGCGTTTCCCCTGTAAACAAACATTGCCGTGATATTTTATTTGAACAGTATACCGTGATTTTCAAGATTTTTTTTAACAACTCTTCCGACGATCACGGCTGCCTCTGCAGCTTCCCCCTCTGTGTTGTAACGCGAAAAAGAAAACCTTAATGTCCCCTTTGCAAGGCTTTCGCCGATCCCCATGGCGGTAAGGACATGCGAAACGCCTTTCCTTCCGGCGCTGCAGGCCGCACCCGAGGAACAGCATACACCTGCCATATCAAGATCGGGAATGATCGAAAGCGCATCACCCCCGGGGATGCTGACAGAGACTATCTCACTCAGGTAATTGCCTGAATCCTCCATATTTTCACCGGGTCTGTTGATCACCGCTGCCGGAAGTACCTCTTTAAGCCCTGCGGCAAATACGGATGCGGCACGTGCCGCCGTTCTGTCCTCAGATCCGTGCCGGAAAAGCTCCTCACATGCTTTCCCCAGTCCCACGCACGCAACCACATCGGGAGTTCCGGACCTCAGACCGATCTCCTGACCTCCACCTGTAAGGACAGGTTTGATGATAACACCTTTTCTCAGATAAAGGAATCCCGAACCCTTCGGACCGTGCAGCTTGTGTCCCGAGACAGACAGAGCGTCCACTCCGATTTCCCTTACATTCACGCGCATGTGCGGGACGGACTGGACCGCATCCGTATGGAAGATCGCACCTGCTTCGTGAGCGAGCCCGCAGAGCCTTTTGATATCATTAACCGCGCCTGTCTCATTGTTCACATGCATGATGCTGACAACGTCCGGCCTTTCTTTCAAGGCTTCCCTGTACGCCGCTTCATTCACAAAGCCGTTTCTGTCGACGGGTACCTTGATAAGCCTGACACGGTCGTACTCGCGGGCAATATCTTCGCATGTATTAAGGACGGACGCGTGTTCTGTGGTCTGAGTCACTATGCTTATTGATTTATGCGCAGGATCCATCCCGGTGCTTAAAAGGTTACGGATAAAACCTCTCAAAAAGAGATTGTTACTCTCCGTTGCACAGGACGTAAATATGACTTCCGAAACATCCGCCCCTATAAGCGCAGCGACACGCCCCCTCGCGGTATTAAGTGCAGAATTGGCTCTGAATCCCAGGGAGTACTGCCCAAGAGGTGATGCATACTCCTCTTTGAGGAACGGCATCATCTCTTCAAGCGCTTCATCACAGATCCGCGTGGTCGCGGCGTTATCAAGGTAGATCATCTTAAGTACTTTCCTTTACTCGGTAATAATACCCGGCCGGGTTATCATATCCGTCTGCTTTTCTCTTTTACGGACCCTTTTCTTTGAAAGACGGTTGCCTTTCAAAGGACAACCGTCTTTGTAGTCTAATCTTCTGTTGTTCTTTGTTAAATGACTCAAAACTTTCTTTTTTCTGTCATAAATCTAACATAATCACCGACTAGAATAAAGAAAAACAGACGGAAGAGAAACTGCCGATCCCTAATGTTGTCGGAATTTCTCTTCTTTTTTTATGCCTTCCAGAGGCCGTGAAGGTTGCAGTACGCGTAAACGGCTTCAACCGTCTCTCCCTCACAGATGGCAAAGGCCGCCTTGGGCTCCGTGCCGGGTTTGAGCACCTTACGCTGGTTGCCTGCGTTTGTCTGAAGTGAGATCCACTCGATAAAGTGCTTCTCTTCCATGGGATGCATCACGGCACCGACCGTGACATAAACCACATTGTCCTTAACCTCAAAAACAGGCACATGCTTTTCAAGCGATGCATCAACCGTTCCGGGAACGATCTCCTTCATCTTCTCACCGCAGCACACAACGGGGACACCCGTGTTCTTAACCATGGCAATTATGTTGCCGCAATGCTCGCATTTGTAAAACTTCTGTTCCATAGTAAACCTCCGATCCTCAAACTAAACCTGACTTACTCACCCTATCAACCGAACAGATCCTTTAAACCGCTTGCAAGATCTCCGAGTGCCTCAAGAGGATGTGCCTCATAGTAGTGCTCCTGGCATAAACCATCCTTATAAACTTCATTGTCACACTTCTTGCAGGTTGATGAACCGCATGCTGTGAGCATGCATGCACTGAGAACGAGTGCGAGTACGATCATGATCTTTTTTTTCATGGTTTCTTCCTTTCGTTGACTGTTTTGATTGTCTGTTCTTTGATTGTTTGATTGTTTTTCATCCGTATCTGTACGGATACCCTGATTATACTTTTTTTCGACGTAACACGCAACCAAAGTCTTTTTTTGTCCGGTCATTTTAGCGCTCAAGGACAAAATTTGTATCATAAAAACGCAAAAAATGGATTGTACGGAAGACACGGCACAATTATTATATTATGAGATATGTATATTTAAAGAAAAAACCGCATCCAAAGAGGAGCAAAAATGGATAAGACAGTCCGTGAAGTAAAGCAAAGATCATGGATGAAATGGCTTTGGGGGAACATGCAGGGGCACCGCGTCCTCTATGTTACAGCCATTATCATGACCATCGTTTACAACATTATGCAGCTGATCGTTCCGTATTATTCGGGACGTATTGTAACACTGTTTGAAGAAGCGGCCGCTTCAGGCACGTCTCTCACAGACAATCTTGATGAGTTCATACTCAACCTCTCACTCATGATCGGTCTGACGCTTGTCAGGATCACGATCGTTTATTTTACGTGCATGGCTTACGAGTATGTATCCCAGCACGCTCTTTACAAGATCAGGAACTTCCTCTTCGACAAGATCGAGCACCAGGACATGAACTTTTACAACGAGTACCGCACAGGTGACCTTATGACCCGTCTTACAGGTGACCTTGACGCGGTCCGTCACAACGTTGCATGGGTTATCAAGTCCGTAGTCGACAGCTTCTCGCTCTTTATCGCAACCGCTGTTTACTTCTTTATCATGGACTGGCTGCTTGCGCTCTGCGTGCTTTCGATCACTCCGTTCCTTTTTCTTGTCATCCTTCTGTTTAAGAAGGCTTCGGCACAGAAACACCGCATCCTGCGTGACAAGCTCTCAAACCTCAACACAGACGCTCAGGAGAACATCTCCGGTAACCGTGTTGTTAAAGCTTTTGCCCGCGAAGAGTACGAAAAGAACAAGTTTAACCGCTCCAACACCGACTACGCCGAAGCGAACATGGACACACAGCGCACATGGCTACGCTACTTCCCCGTGATTGAAACTTTCGCCAATCTCCTGCCCGTTATCCTGCTCCTTGCGGGCGGACTCTTTATCATAAACGGCAGGATCGGTATCGGCGAATACGTTTCCTTCTCAATGCTTATATGGGCTATCGCCAATCCCATGCGTATGCTCGGTAATATCATGAACGAGTTCCAGCGCTTCGCAGCCGCTTCGAAAAAGGTCATGGAGATCTACAACTCTCAGGCCGGCATCGTCTCGAAAGAAAACGCTATAAGGCATCCCGACCGCTTCAAAGGCCTTATCGAATTCGATCATGTTTCTTTCGGATACGAAGGCGGTGCCGTTCCGGTGCTTCGCGATATCTCCATGAAGATCGAGCCCGGACAGACGGTTGCCATCATCGGTGAAACGGGATGCGGCAAAACATCCCTTATACATATGATCCCGCGATTTTATGACCCTGCTGAAGGGGAAGTGCGGATAGACGGCATAAGCGTCAGTGACTACGAGCTCACTGATCTGCGACACAACATCGGTCTTGCGACACAGGACGTGCTCCTCTACTCCGACACTATCGAAGGCAATATTGCATACGGTGACAGCTCACTCTCACAGGACGAGGTTGTTAAATACGCGCGCTACTCTGCCGCCGAGGAGTTCATAAACAAGATGCCCGACGGCTACGAAACGATCGTCGGAGAACGCGGCGTCGGTCTTTCGGGCGGCCAGAAGCAGCGTATCTCTCTCGCCCGCGCGCTTGCCATCAAGCCCTCGATCCTGATCCTTGACGACACGACTTCGGCTGTCGACATGGAGACAGAAAAGCATATCAGGGATTCACTGAACGAACTGGACTTCAACTGCACGAAGATCATCATCGCGCAGAGGATATCGACCACCAAGTACTGCGACAGGATCTTTGTCATGGGCGACGGCCGTATCATCGAAGAAGGCACACATAAGGAGCTCTGCGAAAAAGGTGGCTACTACGCCAACCTTGTCGAACTTCAGACCGGACTTGAGCTCAAGCACGGGATCCTAAGTGACTCCGGTGTTTGTGACCCGGTATAAATAACTCTCATAAACACTACTTAAGAGCAGCCCTGTAAGTTGGGCGAGGAATAAGAAGCGGTCTGAACCGCTTCTAAAGAGGAGACTAAAATGGCCAAAAGAAACACCTTCAGAGTGGATGAGCAGCTTGAAGAAGAATTCAGCATGAAGCATATCCTGCTCGCCTCCAAATACATAAAGAAATATCTTTCCCGTATGATCCTCGCAATGCTTATGAGTGCGATCGCGGGCGGTGCAGCCCTCTTCTCACCCATGATCACACAGCAGGCTCTCGATCATGCGATCCCCGACGGAGATGTTAAATACCTTATCACGCTCGTGATACTGCTGATCGTTGCTTTCGTTGTGAGCATCATCTTCGTCACGATCAGACAGCGGATCATGGTCAAAGTTTCGCAGAGTATCATCTTCGATATCAGAAAGGATCTCTTTGCACACCTGCAGAAGCTCTCCTTCGATTACTATGACTCACGTCCCCACGGCAAGATCCTTATCCGTGTTGTAAACTACGTCAACTCCGTTTCGGATATGCTCTCGAACGGACTCATAAACACCATCCTCGAGATGATCAACCTGATCTTCATCGTGATCTTCATGCTGATCGAAGATGTAGAGATGTCGCTCGTTGTTCTGTGCGGCGTTCCGATACTTGCAGCGTTCCTCTTCTTCATCAAGAACAGGCAGCGCAGAGCATGGCAGAGAGTTTCGAACAAGAACTCAAATCTCAATGCGTATCTGCAGGAGAATATCGTCGGAGCACGTATCACTCAGATATTTGCCCGTGAGCAGGAAAACGCCGAGATCTTTGCAGACCTGTCACAGGACTGCCGTAAAACATGGATGAAGGCTGTTACGTACAACAACCTTATATGGCCCGGTATCGACGGTATCTCCGTGTTCATCAGAGCCGCTATCTTCCTGTTCGGTATGATCCTGTTCGGTGCGGGTGCAAAATCTGTCGGCGTCATCATCGCGATCTCATCGTATGCGGCACGCTTCTGGCAGCCCATCATGAACCTCGGCAATATCTTCAACAACTTCATGAACAACATGGCTTACCTTGAGAGGATCTTTGAAACAATGGGCGAAAAGGTCACAGTCGACAATGCCCCTGATGCGACAGAGCTTCCACCCATAAGGGGTGCCGTTGAATTTGACAATGTTTCGTTCAGCTACGAGGAAGACAAAGAGGTTCTCCATCACGTATCCTTTAAGATCGATCCCGGAATGAGTGTCGCACTCGTCGGACCCACAGGTGCAGGCAAGAGTACTATCGTCAACCTGATCTCAAGATTCTACAATGTCGAGAGCGGACGCGTTCTGATCGACGGCACTGACATCAGCAAGGTAACGCTCGAGTCCCTGCGCTCGCAGATGGGTATCATGCTCCAGGACAGCTTTATCTTCTCTGGAACCATAAAAGACAACATCCGTTACGGAAAGCTCGACGCAACGGATGAAGAGATCATAGAAGCATCAAAGAAAGTATGTGCGGACAACTTCATCAAAAACATGCCCGCAGGCTACGATACAGAAGTTAAGGAACGCGGTTCATTGCTCTCTCAGGGCCAGAAGCAGCTCATCTCCTTCGCCAGGACTCTGCTTTCGGATCCCGCTATCCTTATCCTCGACGAGGCAACATCAAGTATCGACGTTCAGACAGAAAAAGCCCTTCAGAAAGGACTCGACACGATGCTTAAGGGACGCACATCCTTCATCATCGCACACCGCCTTTCCACGATCCGCAACTGCGATCTCATCATGTACATCGATGACGGCGGGATCGTAGAGGCCGGTAATCATGACGAACTTATGGCTAAGAAGGGGGCGTACTACAGCCTGTACACCTCTCAACTTGATGATATCGCATAAAACAATAATACTAATTTAGTTACATGATGACGGAAGGTATTAGTCATAAATTATTGGTCACGGCAGACAGGGGTGTGGACCACATTGGTCTCCGCGCCCGAAGTGTTTTCCGAAAGCCATATCGAACGTCGGTACTTAACGACCGTATTTCAGGTCGTTTATGTACCGCTACGAGAGATAATGGAGCGAGAGCGCCTTTCGGAAAATGGTTCGTGGCAGGAGACGAAAAATGTGGTCCACACCCCGTCTCTCAGCAACCGCGTCATTGCAATATATCCCCAATTCTTGTGGTAGCCCTTTGTAGCGGTCCGTCTTCTATCTTCCTGCGTGTTTCCTTGTGTGTCAGGTTTACTTCTTCCAGGAGGTCGCTCGCTGTTACAAGCCTGCAGCCCGCGCCGCGGATGATGATCTGCTCAAGTCCGTCTGATGTCGCAACGCTTATGTCCATCTGTTTGGCGTTCTCATGCGCGAAGCGCTCTATAAACTTATCCGCCGTCTCGGCTTCCTTTGTATACACAACGATGATGTTATGATGATTAAAGTATTCCGTGGGATGACCGGCAACACGATAGGCATCATAAACGACCATCAGGCTGCATCCGTTCTGCGCCTGATAATCGCATAGTATGTCGTTGAGCCGCTCCCTCGCACCGTCGATGTTGATCGCGGCAAGTTCAGCGAGTTCCGGCCACTTAAAGATAATGTTATAACCGTCCACAAGCAGGTAGCGTTCGCGCGTCCCCTGTTTTTGATTCTTTGTGTATTTATCTTTTACGGTTTCACCGTTATCCGAGCCCTCAGAGTTTTGCGACCCCGTCACTGCCGAATATACCCCGGACCCCACCATTCTGCCATGAAACTTATCAGCCTTATGCTTCCTGAAGGGGTTTCTGTATGTCCTGTCCTTTTTATTGGCATGAAAAGTCCTTGCGAGGATCGAATCTATCTCCTCTGTTCCGATGGCAGGTTCATCCGTTACATGCGAAACAAAATTGATGGGCACAGTCGGGTCAGTTCCCTTTTCATCTCTGATCTTTCCTGTCTCCGTATCAAAATCAAGATGCTTATAACTGTCCACATCGTTCCATTCGACCACGAAACCGGCGCCGTGAGCACAGAAAACGGATGACGAAGGGTTGCGAAGGTCCTTCTCGGGATCATAACCGCTCGCTGCAACTACTTCCTCAGTGTTATGACACGGCAGATACCCAAAGAACGAGCAGTAAACACTCCCGAGTCCCTTCGTGTATGCGGCCACCTCGCGTGAGTAACCCTGCATGGTCGAAACGGGCGCAACACCCGTGATCCCGACCATGTCATTAAATCCTGTCTCGTACTGCGAAGTCACACGCCCGAAGCGGCTCTCAATATCACTCATTGCACGTCCGCAATTCACGCGCGGCAGCTCTATGGTTAGCTCATAGAAAGGCTCCAAAAGAACGCTTTTCCCTTCTTCCCGGGCGCGCATGAGGCCTTGTCTTACGGCCCTGTAGGTTGCCTGTCTGAAATCTCCGCCTTCTGTGTGCTTAAGGTGCGCTCGTCCCGCCACAACGCATATATTAACGTCCGTGAGTTCTGCTCCCGTAAGTACGCCTTTATGTCTTCTTTCATAGATGTGAGTGAGTATAAGTCGCTGCCAGTTAAGCTCAAGATCGTTCACGGCCACTCTCGATTCGGCCGTAAGGCCCATCCCCCGGTCAGAAGGCTCTATAAGCAGCTGTGCTTCCGCGTAATGCCTGAGAGGTTCAAAGTGACCCACCCCGAGGACGGGCTCCGAAACAGTCTCCTTATAGAGGACACTTCCCTTGTCGAAATCAACATCTTCTCCGAATCTGTCCGCCATCTGGCGTTTTATGATCTCAAGCTGTATCTCTCCCATTACCCTGATCTGCAACTCTCTGAGTTCATCGTTCCAGGTAACTCCGAGTGTCGGATCCTCTTCTTCAAGGATCTTCAGCTTTGGCAGAAGTGCCGTGAGCGCAGATCTGTCCCGAGCGATAACCTTGTAAGTCATAACGGGTACGATCCTTGTCGCGGGTTCATCAGCCTCTTCTCCCAAAACCTGTCCCGCATATGTTGCACTCAGACCGAGCAGTGCAACAACAGTGCCCTGTTCTGCCGTTTCAACAGTATCAAACTTTTCGCCGTCATAAATACGGATCTGAGTGACCTTCTCTTTATAGTCAACAATTGTGGGTGAGGCATCTGCTTCTTCTTCTCTCTTACGCAGGAGCACCGTCTCGTCACGAAAAGCCCGGTATTCGAGTACCGTTCTGTTCTTAAGCGTTCCGCCGGTGATCTTCATGTAAGTGAGGCGATTGCCGTCCCCATCGCGTCCGATCTTATACACAACAGCCGAAAAAGCTTCTTTTTCAGGCACGCGGGGTGAAACCAAGGCGAGGCCGTCAAGGAACTCATCAACCCCGTCAAGTCGCAGTGCCGAGCCGTAGAAACAGGGGAAAAGCTTCCTTTCACCGACAAGATCCCTGATGTCCTCCACCGGGATCTCACCCGTTTCAAGGTAATCCTCCATGACCTGTTCGTCGCACATGGCGATATGCTCGGTGCACAAAGGATCATCAAAGGCGATACAAGCATCAGAAAGCTGCGACGTAAGCTCTTTACCGAGTGCGTCGCGGTCCGTCCCTTCACGGTCCATTTTGTTGATAAAGATAAAAGTCGGGATATCGTAATGCTCAAGAAGACGCCAGAGTGTTCTGGTGTGAGCCTGAATACCATCCGTTCCGCTGATGACCAGAACGGCTATATCAAGAACCGACAAAGATCTCTCCATCTCGGCGGAAAAATCGACATGTCCGGGCGTGTCTATAAGCGTAAAGCTCACATCGCCCCTTTCAAAAACAGCCTGCTTTGAGAATATGGTTATGCCACGCTCGCGTTCGAGGGTAAAATTATCGAGGAAAGCGTCCTTTTTATCGACTCTTCCCAGCTTCCTGATCTTTTCGGTTTTGTAAAGGATCGCCTCGGACAGCGTAGTCTTCCCCGCATCGACATGCGCAAGGATTCCGATAACCAATCGTTGCATACTGTTTTCCTGATTTTATTGATTCGTCACAGTCAGTTAAACCATTTTGACCTGTCTGCGATCATACCGTCTCGTTTTATCGTGAAGGCATTCTGTACGTCATTAAACCTCTCGGGCTTACATCCGAAAAGAGCGCAGTTTGCACTGAAGAGACACATATCAACGCTCACATTGTCAAGTGATACGGTAGCCTCACGGTCATGGCAGCCGATACCGGTCGAATTGTTGCCTTCACCCGTGAGCAGCAGTCTGCTGTGTCTGCAGTCTATCAAAAGATCTCCGCCTTCGGCTCCGATCCCCATGATATTCCAGCCCTTGAGCGATACATCAATGGTGGCGTCATTGACAAAGATACCACCGGATGTTTTTTCAAGTGCGCCGACACCGGAGACTATGTTTCCGGAACCGAAGATCCTCAGAAGTGTATTGGCGATGTGAGTATCCTGCACACCGAACATCGATCCGACCATGGCGCCCTTATCTATCCTGACATCGATAGAAATATCCATGTTTATGATATAAACGGGTGTTTTATCATTAAAAGATCCAATGCAGACGCAATTGGAGGCTGCACATACACCCTTAAAGATACCTGAGCGAAGATCTATGGCCCTCTCATGATCCGATGACTTGCCACCGATACAGACGCAGTTCTCACCGCTAATGACGATCTCAAGAGTACCGGTCATCGTTGAAACTATCCTGCCGAATGCAGATCGATACTCGTTTCCGATACCATACGCATTTGTGAACGTAGGCTTTATGGAAAGAACGCCGCTGCCTTCAAGTGAGAGCTCCGAACCGGAAGGAACACGGATCCCGTTGCCGGTAAATACATTATAGCCCGACACATTGAGTGTGAGCGAAGAATCCTTCCCAAGATCAATACACGGGGTTGTGTCTACATCACCGATATGTACATCCCTGATAGTAAGCCTGCATTGCGCGTGATCCTTAACGCGGATCGAGATCGCCGATGTAAAATCCGGGTTTCCGACAAGTGTGATATCCCCGCCGGAAAGCAGGATGATGTTATACTTCTGAAGTGACAGGTCAACGAGCGAAAGCTCCGTTTCGTCCTTGACAAGATATACCTTCTGCCTCGAATTACCCGATACCATATCAAGATTGGCTCTGCTGATCTCAGCAAGAAGATTCGCAGGCAGAGCGTCTAAAGGCTCGGGCGCGGGCTTTGCGGTAAAGAAACCCTGAATGAGGTCAGCACCCATACGGATAACGGCATTTAACTCTTCTGAAGTCTCAACACCTTCAGCAAGTGCCTGGAATCCGTTATCATGCGCGAACTGGATGATGGTATTCACGAAATGCTGCTTTCTCGGATCCATATGAAGCTCCGAGATCAGGAACCTGTCGATCTTGACATAATGAGGCAGGAATTTGAGCAGGTTCTTTACGTTCGAATATCCCGTTCCAAAATCATCGACCGCAACCTGAATACCGTTCTTGCCGGTTCTTGCATTAAGGAGCTCAAAAGTTTTATCCTCGAGGTTGGTCTCTTCTGTAACTTCGACAACCACACGTTTGAAAAGAGATCCGTATTTTTCCGAAAGAACCCCAAACTCAGTATCCGACAGGTAATGACCGGGAATACTGTTTATAAACACTTTTCTGTCTCCGATCTCTTTTTTGAGCTCGGTCATCTTTTTCATGACATTGAAAAGTGTAGCTCTTTCCACGTCACCGAGTCTGTTTTCCTCACTTGCGTACTTAAGCAATGTAAGAGGTGAAAGACCGTATTTTGCGGGAGTACGCATAAGAGCTTCATAACCGATGATATCGCCGGTCTTCGCGCTTATTATGGGCTGGAAATGATAGTCGAATTCGTTGTTGTCAAGAACCCTGATAACGGCATTCCTGAGTCCGGGATCTTCGTCCTTGTCCTGAGCCGGCGTATAACGGCCCTGAGGTTTGGAATCGATCATCTCCCGGCTCTTAGCGATCAGCAACGAAAGGACTTCATCCGTCCCAAGCCCGGAATTCGGCTCGATGGTGATATATGTGATAACTGTATTGAGAGTATAATCCTTTGAGGAAACTTCATTAAATCTGTCAAAGCGGTATGTAAGCTCCTCACAGATCGATCCGGCTGTCGTAGCGTCATCGACAGCAACATCTGCAAAAAACATAAACCTTCCGTCAGAGATCCTCGCGCAGACCGCACGACCACGGATAACATGAGCGATCAGCTTCGCACTGGCATTAATAACGTTTTTGGTCTCATCTTCCGACCAAAGCTCCCTGATCCTTGAAAGATTGGTGAGCTTCACTGTATAGACAAGAACGTTTCTTTTCCCTGACGAAGCCAAAGCAAGAATATTGGTCAGGCAATTATAAAAACCTGTTCGATTAAAGAAACCGGTCATAGGATCGATCGCATCCTGCATTACACTGACCAGACCTTCGGATGTTTTTTCAGTACTCATGTCTTACGCCTTTCCGGAATCAACCATATCACTGTCCATTACTCTCTTACGGTGTTTCAGTTCAAAATGATCAAATATAACGCCTATAAGCGTCGAAAGGATCAATCCCCCGGCAAGTCCTTCCAACATCCTCCCCGAAAAAAGGCTCGCTATCATACCAAAGCACAGCCCGATCATTACGTATACAGCCGAATATGAAGCGACGGGTGCTTCGAGTATGAGCATATCGGGCAGATATTTCTTATCATCTTCAGTCGGATCCGCGTACTGCCCGTATAACGGATCCATGATCTCCTGTTCGGTCCTGAACCCCTGACGCCTCAGGAGATGCTCATATTCCTCCGGTTCTTCCGTACCGGGTATAATTGAGTATAAATAATATACATCGTTCTTGTCAAAAGCAAATGCCCTCATCTTTGCGATAAGCTGACGGGCGTACCCCATATGCCTGTACTCCGGAAAGATCACGAGCTCAAAACCGACCCTGCCCCTTTTCTGTGGCCCCATAAATCTGAACAATCCGACCTGTTCTTTTGTATTGGCCCTCAGACAGACTCTCCAGACAGTGTTCCATATAAACGTATCTGTGTCAGAGACCGTCCCGATCGATCCGGGGGACGGTTCTTCGTGATACCGATCCGTGTTTTCTTCTGTTTCCGTTCTTGATCCCAAGCCGTCTTTTAACATCTTACCGTAAATTTCGGCACACAGTTCATTGTTCAGATATTTGCGTTCATTTATATCAGATCTGTCCGAAAGACGTCCTCCGAAGAAGATGCTGTCGCCGCTCAGAGGGTCTTTATCGCTTAGAAGGCCGATCTGCTTTATCATTTTTTCTTTAGTTTCGGCATCTTCTGAGTCAGTGACGTCAGACGCTTCAGTACCCCTGTTTCCGAGCCTTTCAAGCTCTACCGAAGGGATCGGACTGATAAAAAGGTCATCCGTTCTGAGTATTACGGGAGTATCTGCCATGGCGAATCCTTCCTTTAGTATTCGGTGATCCTCAGTGTTTACCGATCACGTGAACAAGTGCTATCTCTTTTGGAGACGGAAGCGAAAAATGAAGTCCCCATCCACCGACACCGCGACTTACGACAACATCCATGCCGTGAATAATTGTGTGACCCATGACCGCATCATTTGAGGATGCTATGATCGGATACATAAGAGGGAACTGCTCTCCGTGCGTATGACCGCTTACCGAAAGATCTCCGCCCGCAGCGGCAAATTCGGCAAGGTTTATGGGCTGGTGTGTCATTATAAGGTTAAACTTTTCTTTGTTCAGATCTGTCGGGATCACTGTCCTGCGCCCCCTGAACGAAGAAGGATCGTCTCTTCCGTAGAGCGTGATCTCTTCGGTGAGCTCAAACTTCTCATCGACGAGTACTCTCACCCCGGCATCACGCATGATGCTTCTCATATCCTCCTCGCCGGAATCGTCATGATTACCGTCCACGTAGAACGCGCCGAGCGGACATTTAAGCGTGATAAGAGCTTTTTTTAGCTCGCTGTAGGCACCCGCAGACGACCTGTTGTCGGCAATATCCCCGACAAAAAGCACAGCATCACACCCTGTTTCATTGATCTGTTCGAAGAGGTCGTCTACACGGTTCGCATAAACACCGGTCGACATGTGCATATCGGTCACGACAGCGAAAGTGTATTCCGTCCCTTCGGGGAGCTTGTCAGTGTAGATCTCGTAGTCATAAACATTGACTATAGACATGCTCAGATACCCTGCAACAGCCATCAGGCAGGTGAATCCGAGCACACACAGCCTGTAACGTGAGCTCCTGAGGAATCCGTAAACCCCTGCTTCGGTCTTTTTAATGATCCTGAACACAAGGCGCACCAAAAGTGAAAGTGCAAAAAAGATCGCACCGTAAATATTTGCCACGAAACAAACGGTCACAAGGAACATGCAGACTCTGTAGAAAAAGCTGTCGGTCTCAGAGCTGCCGTTCACCATAAAGTACAGTGTACCGATATCAACAAGCAATATCCCTATGATAGCCGGAATCCTTGCCTTTCGTTTTTTCGGGACGAGCTTTATGTAGAATACGCCCGAGAAAGACAAAAATATGATCATAAGTATTACTACCATCGAAAAGAAAAAAGGCATATATACCTCACTTTATACGGATGAGCCAAGACTCTTAACTTAAACGGGTGAGCACAACTCTTTTGTGACCACCCGTTGTAACAGCGCACCTGGCAGGATTTGAACCTGTGATCTCAGACTTCGGAAGACTGCGCGTTATCCACTTCGCTACAGGTGCATACCACTTGATTATATCACAAATCTCAGCAATTACAACGTGGTCCCGTGGGGACGGGGGGTATGGGTCATCGTCTTCATCAAAACCTTGGTATGAACTATGCGAGACAATGACCCACAACCCCCGTCCCCAAGGGACCACCCCAAGCGACCACACTATTCTACCTGGTAAGATTTCTCACCCACTTATATTTACGTACACGCGCCATCACCCAAGGTATCTTCCCGACTTCGTCGAGGCAGGTGCAGGCATATACGGCATACACATGCCAGTTGAAAACAAATGCTCCGAGTATGGCAAGCGGAACAGCAATGCACCACATGGTGATAAAAAGACTTACAAAGTCAAAAACAGTATCTCCGCCGCCGTCAAGGACTCCGTTGATCGTTATGGTATTAACACAGCGACCGATCATGTAAAATGCAGTGATCAGCATCATGCCGGTAAGGTACTGAGCCGATTCGTCGTTAAGCTTAACGATGAGTTTTAACAGAGGTATTACCGCTATCACAACCAGCGAAGAACCCGCTCCGATGATCCACGAGATGTTCTTAAGCTTGAGTCCGTACGCTTTTCCTTTTTCAAGATCACCGGCACCAAGCTCGTTGCCGACCATGATGGCGGCAGCATTACCGATGCCGTTACAAAGGCATGATATGAGTTCTCTCATTACACCGGTCACGGAATTGGCTGCGGCCGCGTCCTCTCCCATATGACCGATGATAGCCGTATATGATGTAAATCCGACGCCCCAAAGGAGTGAACCTCCCAGAAGCGGTATAAGCTGCTTGATAAAGTCGTGTGTCAGTCCTTTTTTGCTCTTGAAAAAATTGAGATCGGGACGTACATGCCCTTTCCCGGACGAAACGATAAAGCAAAGTGCGAGCTCGATCGCACGTGCTATAAGCGTTGCAACGGCAGCGCCGCGAGCGCCCATTGCCGGGATACCGAACATTCCGAAGATAAACACCGCATTGAGGCCGATATTCCCGAGAACCGCCGTGCAGCTGATAACCACGCTGACTTTAACATGGTCTGTGACTTTCATCATCGCCAGATAGCACAGCGATACACCGTTTATGAGGTAAGAGAATCCCGCTATCCTCAGATAATCGCTTCCGATCCCGATGAGCGTTTCGGAATCGGTAAAGATCATCATAAGGAGATCGGGTATGAACATGCACGCAAGAAAGAACACAAGCGAAACAACCGATGAGAACCGGATCATCAGGTTGAATATCTTCTTCAGTGTTACATGGTCTCCCTTTCCGAAATACTGAGCACCTAAGATCGAACCTGCAGAAGTTGCACCGAAGATGATCAGGAACTGCACAAACTGGATCTGGGTAGCAAGAGAAACCGCGGTCATCTCGGTCTGCCCGACGTTTCCGAGCATGAGCGCATCTCCGACAGCGACAGCCGAACCCATCAACGACTGGAATGCTATGGGAAGTGCGAGTGACCATAGTTTACTGTAAAAAACCTTTTTATCAATCTTATATGCTGACATTTTTAAACCACTTTCAATGTATTTTTTTCCCGCTTAAGAACCGGTGTCTTAAGCTTATGCGGACATCTTCTGTTTTGCCGCGTTTTTCGGGGACATCTTCATGGCGCACATGATAAGAAGTGTTCCCAGGCTCGATACAGCCACGCCGATAATGAGCATCTCGGCGACTCCCAGACTGTCAAGCACGATACCGCACACAAGCGAGCTGAATACTCCCGCAAGCGTAAAGCAGCTCGTGACAAACGCCTGTCCTTTGACCTGGTCGTGCTCGGCAATGTTCTCACTGACATAATAAGCCGCTGCCGGGATGAACACCGCATATGCGAGCATCTGCATCGCCTGACTGACGTAAGCGACCGGGATGTTTGCCGCAAGAAGCATGATCACGGCCTTAACGGTGAAAGAAACGCCCGCAACCACGAGCATCAGTTTCATGCTTACTTTTTTACTGACGAGCGTTATGACAGCCATAGTCGGAAGTTCAAGGACGGCTGCAAGGAACGTGGCTATCCCGAGTTCCGACTCTCCTCCCCCGAGGGGTCTCAGGATCTGGATCAGATAATCATTGAGCATGTTATGTGTAAAGAACAAAAAGACCGTCGCCACAAGCATAAGCATAAATGCGGGATATCTTTTTATAAACTCGGGAATAGAGCTGCTTTTATCTTCTTTCTGCTCCCGCTCGCCCGGGTCCGTTATACTGTCGCTGCCGTTTTCAGAGCCTGCGTCTTTTGTCTCCGGCACTTCGGGCTCTTTGGGGAGTCTGAAGAAATAAACTATGACCGCATGAAGCGCCATAACGGCTATAGTCACGTAAAGGAGTACCCTGACACCTTCATTCTCAACAACGGTTCCGATGATCGCGCTGGTTACCGCAAATCCTGCCGAGCCGAGTCCCCTCGCAAGCCCGTAAAAGATCTTCGCACCACCGCGCTGATACTCAAAATTCAAGGCAGTCATGACGGGCATGTACGTGAACTGGACCATATACATCATGGTAAAAACGATAAACACAACGGGTTTAACGGAGCCGGCAAAAATAAGCACAACCGCTCCGCCGGCTATCATACCCGCACATATCATCATAACGTTTCTGTTGGTAAAGAAGCCCTGTCTGTCAATAACAGCGGCAACGAGCGGCTGAAAAAGCGCCGACAGTACATTTGCGACCGCAAGAAGTATCCCGATCTCGGTATTGGTAAACCCGCTGTCGAGGAGAAATACGGCCGCATATGCGTGCACCGTACAAAAGGCCGCAAAATATGTGACGTTTATGAGTGTATATCTGAGTGTCCAGAGTTTTCCTCTATTGTTCATTGTTTATCCTCTTTCGAAGCGGATCAAAACGCTTCCTTTCCCAGAGCGTGCGCTTTACCGAAGCGGCAGGCTGCCCGTTCACCTCTCACTCAAGTACAAACCCGAGAAGCGAAGGAGCGCTGTCGCCCCTGTAGGTGATATAGATTGGGAATGTCCCGTCGGGGAACTTACCCTCAGCGGAAGTCATCTCCCAGAAATTCGTATTTGATACGGGTACGGATGCGACAGGCTTTCCGCCCATCTCCGTAGCGAAATCAAACCTTCCGTTACCGTAACCGCGAGAAATGACACTGACCTTCTTAACTCCCTTAAGCTCGAAATATTTGAAACCTGCCGTAACTCCGTCACTAAATCCTGCGATATAACCGGGCTCTTCGTCGCCGTCACGTCCGTCCTGCGTGATCTTCGGGATCGAGCTCGAGCCCGCACCCATCCCGACCATGGGGAACATATTCTTCTCTGTAAAGAGATTGCATGCGATATAGGCAGGGATAAAGCCCTTACCTTCAAGCGGCGAATCGGAAAGTCCGCACGAAGTCATCTCAACCTGCGGGATCAAAGCGTCCTCGGAAACACTGACCCTTTCGGCACAGCCCTGACGAGAGTACCAGGTGCCGTTGGTCTGTCTGTGGTAGAAAATGTACCAGTCGTCACCGATCTGCACAAGTCCGCCGTGATTGTTTCCGCCGTATGCCGTCGGAACGTCTGCGGGCTTATAGGAATCGATACCCGTATCGTTATTGCAGACGATACAGCCCTTGTATTCAAAGTCCTCATCGGGCGAGTCGCTTACTGCGTAGCAAAGCTCGCACATACGCTCGGACGAATAGACCAGCACATATTTCTTGCCTATCTTACGGATCGAAGGTGCCTCAAAGAACGCGTGTCCTTCGTATCCCGTACCTTTACTGTAGCAGTTGCCCGGAATAACAAATGCAGGCTCCTCGATCACGGTGAGCATATCACGCGCATCGAGTACCGTCACCATACATCCCGTACGTGACTTGTCCCCCTGTCCGCAGAAACCGCCGTAGAGATAGACATAATTGCCCTCAACAAGCACCGCGGGATCAAAATAAGGCTCGTCCCCGTACCTCTCACCGATGAGTCCCCCTTCGTCATCCCTCACACGACCGTAGAACACGAAAGGACCTTCGGGTTTATCGGAAACAGCAACGTTTATGCAGGAACGTTTGTCATAGAAGTAATAAAGATAATAACGACCGTCCGGACCCTGACAGATATCGGGAGCGTAAAGGACCATCCGTCCGTCCTCATTGATGGGATCGTCGGTTCTCTTGTAGATCACACCCTCGTATCTCCAGTCCGAAAGATCGGAGAGCGGGGCCGACCAGCAAACGTAATCACCCAGGCAGAAAACCCATCCGTTAAAAAAGTCGTGAGAGCCGTAGACATAAACACGGTCACCGAAGACATGAGGCTCCCCGTCGGGAACATATTCCCATGAAGGCAGATAAGGATTAAGGGCCTTCTTTTGATTAAAACTCAGATTCATATTCTTCCTCCTATGAAAGATTCTCTTCAGCTTTTCCCACACAACACTTCGGTCATAAAGCTATTTCTTCATGAAATTCATCTCTTGCAGCGAAATAGATCACCTGATACTCACCTGATATGATATTCAACAATTTTTCAGCTGCTTCATAATTCGCGCGGTCAAGATTTACGAAGGGATCATCGAGTATAAGCACGGGCTTTTCACCCGGGAACATGACATCTATAAAGGCCATACGTAGAGACAGTCCGACAACATCACGAAGCCCTCGGCTCAGCTGCAGCACTGAATGCGTAAGCCCCTGTTCCTTGACGGAGACGTCTATATTGGCGTCCACCATGTACTCTCCCGTGTTTGATCCCGTGATCATCGTGTGGTAGTGGATGAACTTTTCATATATGGGCATTATATAACGCGCCGAAAGCGTTTCTTTTGCTTCGATCAGGTGCTCCTTGGCGATCACGCAGCACTCGTACATCTCCTGCTTTTTGTTACGCGTCTCTATAAGCGACTCCCTGAGAAGTTTTTTCTCGGCAATCTCTTCGAGCGTATCAGAAAGCTCATCGCTTCTCTTGTCAAATCCCGCAAGTCTGTCGGCCGACTCATCCGCGAGCCTCGAAACCTCGGAGAGTCTGTCTGTAACCGATCTGAGCGAAGAACCGTCACCGGGCGTCTGTGTACCGGATATAACGCTTATATCATTGTCCCGTACAAACACATCTAAGGCGTTCTGTGCTGCTTCAAAGGCACTCAGGGCACTGCGTGCACGGTCCGTATTGTCCGCGAACCCTGTCAGCTGCAGGTAAGGATCATCTGCCACACCGGTCTTGAGACGTTCTCCGATATAGTTTTCAGTCTCTTTCATAACCTGCAGAGACTTCTCCGATGCGCTGCCGGCACGTTCTTTTTTGCTCTTGAGGCTTCGGTAAGTCTCATTCTCACTTATCACTTCCTTGAGAGAGACAAGGATCATCTCAGGATCGCTGTCCTTCTTGAAGTTCTTTAAGAAATCACCGATCTCAACAAGGGTTTCGTCGCGTTTGTTTTGGGCTTTTTCGATCCCTGCCGTAATGTCGTTTAGGGCCTCAGCATAACCCGCAAGAACTGCCCTCGAAGGCTTCATAGCCACAGTCATGGCTATAAGCGTTGCAAGAACGGCTGCTGCCGCTATCCCGCCGACTAGGAACGATCCGTTCAGGAAGCAGTACACTGCCACCGCTATAAGTATAAGCACTCCGAGCATGGCGAGCAGTCTGTTTCTTGTCATGGAGGTCTTCTTTTTTTGCTCTTCCGCTTTAGTCATCTCAAGAGCTTCTTGCCTTGCTGCAATCTCTTTATCAAGCATTTTTATATAGTGCCAGTTCTCAATATGCTTCTCGGCATCGGAAGCGGGATCCTGACCGCCGTACATGGGCGAAAGCTTACCGAGAGTCTCTTCCTCGCGGGGATCAAGGCTCAAGAGTTCGGTTCCCGAAAGCTCAGACCTCGCTATCATATAGTTCTTGGCAAGTGTACGTAACTCATTCGCCTCGGGCAGATCGGCGATCTCAAGTCCCTCGGGCAGTCCGCTCTTTGCAGCTTCAAGCGCGAGGCTTTTCTCATCCCTGTCCGCCAGGAGCGTCTCGTACCGCTCTTTTTTGGACGCAACCTCCATGTAGGCTCCGAGCTCTTTCGCTTTTGCGGCCAGATCCTCTTTCTCGGACTTGAGCACACGAAGCTTCTCTTCTTCTTCGCTCCTCAAAGAAAGGACGCTTTCCATGGTCTGTTCGTAATCGGCAGCGGGAAGTATATCGTGATCGAGTTCCGTAATACGGTCATTAAGCCTGCTCACTTCTCCTGTCTTTCGTCTGGGAGTCAGTGAAAGGATCATTTCTTCAAGTGAAGTCTTTGCTTTTTCAAATGCGTCAAGGTCGTCGGTATTGTCAACAAGAGCGCCGATCCTGCCGTTGATGGTGTCGTTCACCGAAGTCTCGACACCGTCCTGTCCGACAAAGACGGTCTTTCTGAAAGTGTCGGAATCCATATCAAAAAGCTCGACGCCCAGCTTGTCGGAATAATCGTGAGACACAAGATTGGTGGTCATGTCTCTGAGCTCAAATGTGTCCGAATCAGCCTTTTTACCGAACGTTCTGGTCACCCGGTAGCGCTTTTCTCCAACTTCGAATACGATATCCCCCCCGTAATTGCCTCCCTGCCAGGGCTCGTAGAACTTTCTCTCACGACTAAGCGCATCACGTTTTCCTTCACCTTCAAAGCCGTAAAGCATGACACGCAAAAATGCGGCCAGAGTACTCTTGCCGAAGCCGTTCCCGCGCACGATTCTGTTGATCCCCTGCGTAAGATCGTAGTGGAAATCACTGAGCGTGCCGAATCTCATAATATTGCATTCAAGTATCTTCAAAGGCATCACCCCTTACTGTTCCAATTTTTCTCCGAGAAGCGCTCTGATACCGTACCTTATCGCTGCAGCTTTCTTTTCCTCCGGTACTGTCGGATCGTTCTTTATAAGCCTTATGAACTCGCCCTTTAAAGATCTGTCCGATTCAAAGCTGTCGTAGTCGATAGCATATATCGACTCGTCATAGAGCCTGAACAGACAATACTTTCCTTCAAAGGTCTTGTTTATCAGCGCCTCATCCTTCTCGGCCTCGATATCGGTCGTCCCCGTGAGCACTACCCTGACGCAATCATCCGATGTCGCACCTGTACGGGAGATCTCATCCGAGACCGCCCTTATGATCTGAGAGGTTTCGGAAAGATCCGTGATATCGACCGTGACGTTCAAAAACCTTCTGGTCGCAATGCTCACAAAGCTTGAAATGACATGTCCCGTCGCCTCGTCGATATCAAGTACCACAAATCCGTGTTCACCGCTCTCATCAAAGCCGCGCCCCTCAAGGCATCCGGGATAGCAGTATCTTCCGCGTCCGTCAAGTTCTTCATTCTTGAAAGAATGAACATGCCCGAGTGCCATGTAATCTATGTTCCTGTTTTTAAAGGCTTTAATGTTTATGACTTCGGTCCTGTCGGATGCTGCAGGGACCTCCTGTCCGTGAAGCATTACGATATTGATGTCCGAAGGATCGGTAACGAGTGTATCCGCAGCACAAGAGGCGTTACGGTCATCAAACTCCAGTCCGTAAAGTACCGTTCTGTCCGAAAGCCTGTAGGAAGTCCACGAAGTATCAAAGAACCTGAGGTTGGCCGGCACCTCCGCAAGCGAACCGAAGACATCCTTTCGGTCATGATTGCCCCTCAGATAATAGTATGTGATCTGCGGTGTACTCTCAATCGCACCGATAACTGTATTACGAGAAGTTGCCGAAACAGCATCCCTGTCGAACAGGTCACCTGCGATCAAAACAGCTTCGATCCCGTTCTCTGCCGCGTACTCAGTCATACGTATAAAAGTGCGCAGAAGCTCCGCCTTCCTCTCACGTGCCTTCTCCTTGTCGAAGTTGGAGGAAAGTCCGCTGTCCAAATGAATGTCCGCACAATGAATTATCTTCAATCCGTTACCCTCTCAATCAAAGATTTGTCCGCAAAGCATCTGAATTAATCATTTTCTGTATTTTTTGTCAATATGATGCTTAAGTCTTTCCAGCGCCTCAGTGAGCATCCGGCGCGGGCAGGCGAGATTGATCCTGATAAAGCTTTCTCCGTTGCCGCCGAAATCGACCCCGGGGTTAAAGAAAACCTTGCCATTGTTCTTAAGGTCATCCGTAAAAGCTCTGCTGTCATCCGTGATGTCGGAACAATCCACCCAGCAAAGGTACGAAGCATCGGACGGCACCGCCTTTATAACGCCTATGTTATCGCGTATATAATCCTGCGCAAACACCCTGTTAGCCCATAAGTATTCTCTGAGTTCGTCAAGCCACACCGCACCCTCAGGAGTGAATGCCGCACCGGCCGCAACGTAGGAGAAACAGTTTCCTTCACCGACGTCGTCAGAGTTGATCTGACGATGCATCTTTTGACGCAGGTCGGGATTCATTGCCACAACAGCGGCTGTCTGTATGCCTGCTATATTAAATGTCTTGGTCGGTGATATGCAGGCCACGCCGATCTTTCTGTTCGTTTCCGAAGCTGACAGAAACGGAACATACTCCTTACCTGGCGCTGTGATGTCGCAGTGTATCTCGTCCGAAACCACACGGACGTTATTCTTTTCGCAAAGATCTCCGATCCTCACCAGCGTCTCTTTGTCCCATATGTTCCCCGTGGGATTCTGCGGATTGCACAGGACCATAAGCGTTGTCTGAGGATCCGAAAGTTTCTTCTCCAGATCGTCCCAGTCGATCGAATAAAGTCCCGTTTCACGGTCATAAAGAAGCTTATTCTCAACAACCGTCCTTCCGTTATTGGTAATAGAGCTGAAAAAGACCGGATAAACGGGTGTCTGTATCAGAACGTTCTCGCTGATCGCTGTGAGCTTCCTGATTGCGGAAGCTATCGAAGGGACAACAGCCGTTGCGAAAACAAGATCTTCTTTATCAAAATCAAACGAATGACGCGTCCTCCACCAGTATGTGTACGCGTCACCCCACGCAGGTGTATCGTATGTGTATCCGTATATGCCGTGCGCAGCGCGGCTGACAAGCGCCTCCTTTATCCCGGGGAAGGTTTCTATGTCCATATCGGCAACCCACATGGGAAGCGCATCTCCCGCGAAGTCCCATTTAACGCTTCCCGTGCCGGTTCTGTCCGGTATCTTGTCAAAATCGTATTTCATTACTGATCCTCTTCTAAAATTATCTTTGTGGCACGTGTATCGACCATGTTTTCTTCCATGATGATCTCACCTATCGAACCTGCCCTGATCGTTCCCGACAAGGGGTTCTTTATACTGTCAATATGACCCTTTATCTCGGCATCCACCGCGGAGTACTCAAACGCGAGCGTCGTGTTTATAAGGCGACAATTCTTCATTACAAGGTTATTTATATAGCACAGACCCTGAAGGCTTTCGATCGAGCAGTTCTCAAATGTGACATTTTCACTGTTCCAGCCGAGGTATTCTCCGCAGATATACGAATCTCTGACCGTAACATTTTTGCAGTTCCAGAAAGCATCCTTTGTAAGCAGGCGTCCGTTCTCGATAACGAGGTCCTTACAGCCGTCAAATCCGTAATTGCCGTCCAGCTCAAAATCCTTGACTGTCAGATTGTTGCTGTTCATCGCAAAATAATCGCCTTTGGCACGAACGCCCTCCAAAGCCACGTCCGAACACTCCCACAGGGTCTCGGCGGCATTATAAAACGTAACATTCTTTAGTCTAAGATTTTTGCTGCGTCTGAAATTCTTCGGCGCGGCGATTATGACCCTGTCGGCATCAAGATCCTCGGTATACCAGATGCCGGCCCTGGCCGTATCTTCAAGGACGCAGTCCCTGATAACAATGTGCTTGGAATACCAAAGCGGATACTTCCACCTGAAGGTGGAGTGGAACAACTCGATATTGTTGCTGTGCTTAAGAGGTGATTCTCCGTCGGCAAACAGCGTCTCGCTGATCTTCAGATCATGAGCCCGGAAAAGCGCGCGTTCTCCTGTGCAAAAACCACGCAGGAGCTCCTTTTTCTCCTGCGGGTAGTAAACTGTATTTTCAGACATTACTGTAATATGATCCTTTCAAAACCTGTTTTATTATGAGGTTGGCTGCAGCCTGCAGCACATCACCACTATCACACCGCTCTTTACGGTGATCGTTACATCATCTATCCATTCATTGCTGATACCGATAGGAAATACATTTGAGATGGTCTTATCGCTTAAGGGATACTTCGCTCCCTCGATCCAGACGCCCGATGCACTGTCCGATACCGAAAGCAGCGACAGCGAGTAACCTTCTCTCTTCTCCACGGTGATCGAGCCGGAATTAAGGAAGTACATCTCCGTGTTCTCGTCACACATGCTGACCTTCACGCCCTTCGAAGCGGCAAAGGATGCAGCCTGTATATTCCCGAGGAAATGGTCCATCCTGCCTCCGAAGCAGCAATACATGCGCAGCTGTGTTATCCCCTGATCAATTGCGAATCTTATAGCCGCAAGAGTATCCGTGTCATCCTTCTCTTTCTCGAGTTCAAGACGCGGGATATTGTCGAGCGTACCCTCATCGCACGAATCAAAATCTCCGACAAAGAGATCTGCCTCGATCCCTTCCTCGGTAAGATGTGTGTACCCTCTGTCGCATGCGATTATAAGCCCGCACTCCTCGATCCCGTCGAGCGGTGCTTTGTCTCCGCCGGAAACGATACCGCAAATATACTCTTCAACTCCCATACTAACCTCCGTAAATTATTATCCGATCAATCCGGTGTTTCTACTCCCTTTTCACGGCATAATCTTTCGAGTTCGGTATAATACCTGTTCCCGACCTCTATTGCCTCCGCGGAAAGTTCCGTAAGGGACAGGGCTTTTTCACGATTCATTTCATCGTAAGCCTCTTTGGTGACCTGTAGCATATTTCTGACTTTTTCGATGTACTCAATGTATATGTTATGTAAGTCTTTGATCTCCCCGTTCCGGATCTTCTGAGACTTGAGCGTTTCAAGCAGAGCGTCGATCGTCGGAATACATTTGCCGGTGACTATCTCGTAGGTCTCGGCGTCTGATATCGACGGGTCGGTCATAGCCTTTGAGTACGCCTCCGCGTAGTCGCTTTCAATGCTGACATACATCGGAACGGATTCCTCAACATACTTCTTCAGTTCCCTTTTCACAGACTGCGACCTGCCCAGTGTTACGATAAGCACAACACCCACAACAAGGAGTACACCCAAAGCGATCAAAAGCTTCTTAAGCTTCCCCATCTTCTTCTTTCCGGTCTCTTCTGCCGGTTCATCGGTCTGATCTTTCTTGCTCTTCCATAAGGTTTTTTCAAAGTGAATGTTTTTCTCTTCAGGCTCCCTTTCGTACAAAGTCTTTGATAATTTGCCTTCTTCGTTTAATTCGAATTTCATCGTAATTTTCCTCCCAGAAATTATAAAATATCGTCCTCCGTCTTCTCCCCGTATGCCATCTTGTAGATATCAAGGATCTCGTCATAACCGAGCTTCATGTAACCGTCAAGTGTACGCTTCTTGTCACGAGAGCACTTGAGTGCGAGTGTCGGCAGATCGCTCTCCCTGACCGAAAGCTCCCTAAGCGACGTGGGCATACCCATCGACCTGTACCAGTCTTCCTGCCTCTGTATCGCTTCAAGGATCATCCTGTCGGGATTCTCAAGGTCGGGATCTACGTTCCAAACCTTGACCGCGTACTGCATCCACCTTCCGGGGTTGGCTGAGTAGGTGTACCTTGCCCAGCTGCACCAGAGAGCTGCAAGTCCCGCTCCGTGGGCAACACCCGGGTACATGCCGGAAACCTCATGCTCCAGCTGATGAACCGTGAGCTGGAATCTCCTGCCACACTGCGTAAGACCGTTGTGTGCGAGAGACGAAGCCCACATCATGTTGGCTCTCGCGTCGTAGTTCCTCGGATCGGCGAGACATTCGTTACCCGCTCTGATCGCGTTCTTAATGACTGCTTCGGCGATCGAATCTGTCAGATAGGTACCGTCACCGGGACAGAAATACCTCTCGATGGTGTGCATCGCGATATCAACCGCACCGCATGCCGTCTGGTACGCACTGACGGTGTATGTGAGCTCCGGATTCTCGATCGCGAAATCCATCCTGTTCTGAGGACATCCGTACCCTCTCTTCTCACCCGTCTGCTCGTTCGTGATAACACAGGAATTGGACATCTCCGAACCGGCAGCGGCGATCGTAAGGATTGCTCCTTTGTTGAGAGTATACTGGGGTACCGCCTTACCGCTCGAGAAATCCCATACGTCGTCCGCAGGGTTGGCCACACCGTTGGCGATATCCTTGGCCGAATCCATAACGGAACCGCCGCCGACCGCAAGGACAAAATCAACTCCTTCGGCCTTACAGAGCTTAATACCCTCGCGGACAAGCCCGAGTTCGGGGTTGGCGACAACTCCGCCAAGTTCGACGAAAGAGATCCCTTCGGCGTTCAGGCACTCACGGACCTTGTCGAGCAGGCCGCTGCGTTTCGCACTCGAGCAACCGTAATGCAGCAGGACCTTTTTTGGCCTGTAATTCGCGATCAGTTTTCCGACCTTAAGCTCTTCGTCTCTACCGAAATAAACCTTGGTGGGCGTATCATAAACAAAATTATTCATGACAGGCTCCTTTCAGAAAAATCATTTATGGTAATAACAATATTCTCACGAAATCGCTAATTTTGGTTAAAACTCCGACTCTTTTTCGTAAAACAAAAAGAGTCGGAAAACACATCGTGTACCAACTCTTATTATATCATAAAGCACATTATTACGCCACCGATCAGACCAAATCGGCAGGAAAATTTTAATCAATCGTTTACCGTCATTTTGAGCCGAGCTCGACTAGTATAACGGTCGTAAAATAACTGGACTAATGCGCCGAATGCTTGCCCGAGAGTACTTGCCTGAAAACGTAGGCGTAGCGGGCTACGTTGAGGCTTTCAGGCATGTGCTATCGGGATAAGCAGGCAAGCATTTGGTCCAGTTATTTAAGATCCGTTATACTAGATCCTTTAAGAAAAGAATAGCCTGTCTGTAGCCTTCTATCCCGAGACCCGAAATGGTTTTAACACAGTACTGGCGCACATACGAGATCTGCCTGAAATCTTCACGGGCGGAGACATCTGAAATATGCACCTCTACCGTCGGAATGCCGACTGCCTTAAGAGCGTCAAGAATGGCAACAGATGTGTGAGTATACGCAGCGGGATTGATCACGATCCCGTCGTAGCGGCGGTAAGCGTGCTGAATGCGGTCTACAATATCACCCTCATGATTCGACTGATACTCTTCGACCGTGATTCCAAGCTCTTTACCTGTATCCTCGAGCAGCTTTCGCAGCGACATGTAGTCCTGTGTTCCGTAGATGCCGGGCTCTCTGATCCCGAGCATGTTAATGTTTGGTCCGTTTATAACAAGTATCTTCATGTTCTTTCCTTTCAATGTATCAATCTCTTTTCTTAACAGCTGTTTTATTATGCACAAGACAATATCAAAAACAATGTCATATATGGACTTTCTTCAGTCATCACAAAAATATAAGATAATCCAAGTTTCTGAGTCTATAAAGGTTGTTCTCTGAGTTTGTTATAAATGTCTTCGATCACTGAATCATCCGCCTCAACTCCTCTGAACTGCGCGGAGCTCTTGGCTGCCTGGGCGACCAGCATGTAGAGGCCGTTCACAGAGGGGATCCCTGCTTTCCCGGCAAGCTCCATGAGTTTTGTCACGGAAGGATTGTAGATGATGTCTACAACGCCCTCACACGCTTTAAAAAGACCCGGATCAAGCGGAGCCTCTGTGACATTCGGGTACATGCCGACAGGGGTCGTATTGACGATATAAGAGGCATCCATGTGCTTCTCAAGATTGTCGTAGTTGTCTTCTCCGCTTCTGCTGATGGTGACCGTGTTTGCTCCGAGTGACTCAAGCACGTACTTTACAGAAACCGAAGCGCCTCCGCTGCCGAGCACCAGCACCTTCTTTCCTGCAGGCTTCGCCTCGAAAACTCTGAGTAGCTCACTGAAACCGAACACATCGGTATTGTCACCATAAAGTGTTCCGTCTGCTCGTTTAACGATAGTATTAATGCTGCCAAGCTTTTGTGCCACATCGCTTACTTCGTCCATGTACTGAAACACAGTTTTCTTGTACGGGATGGTAACATTGAGGCCGTCATATTCCTTTGCCTCTATAAACGCACCGACCTCGTCCTCTTCCTTCTCGAAGAGCTCATACGAGTAGTCGGCGAGCATGGAATGTATTTTGGGGGAGATGCTGTGACCGAGCTTTCTCCCCAATAAACCGCATCTGAGCATATCTTGACCTTTCATAATTGTTTAAATGGCGGGAAGTGGTGATCGTGTGGTCCCCTGGGGACCACACCCTGCGTTCATTACAACTTCAAATTTCTTTCTTGCGGGCAAGCATCGCATCATAGCATGCTAAAGCAGCCGCTGCCTCGACGACGGGTACCGCACGCACCACAATGCAGGGATCGTGGCGACCCTTTACCTCAAGTGTTTCGTCCTTAACCGCCTTCATGTCGACACTCTTCTGTTCTTTGGCGATGGAAGGCGTCGGTTTGAATGCTGCCCTGAATACGAGCGGCATTCCGTTTGTGATCCCGCCTAGGATTCCTCCCGCGTTATTAGTCTCTGCAACGATCCTGCCGTCAACCGCTCTGTAGGGATCGTTGTTCTCACTGCCTTTTCTTTTTGCGACATCAAAGCCGGCCCCGAACTCAAGTCCCTTAACTGCCGGTATTCCGAATACGATCTGTGCGATCCTGTTTTCCATGCCGTCAAACATCGGATCTCCGAGTCCCGCGGGAAGCCCTGTGACTACACATTCGATCACACCGCCGATCGAGTCGCCTTCAGCGCGGACTGTATCGATGAGTTCCTTCATCTTCTCTCCCTGTGTGTCACTCACAACAGGGAAAAGCTTATCATCAAGAGGCGCCGAGAAAACCCCTTCGTCTTTTATGTCACCGACACACAGAACTCTCGCCATAACGCTTATGCTTTCTTTTGCCAGTAACTGCCTGCAGATACCGCCGGCGATGCACATGGGTGCGGTAAGCCTGCCCGAGAAGTGGCCGCCTCCGCTCACGTCCTGGAATCCGCCATACTTTATCTGTGCCGTAAGATCGGCATGACCGGGACGGGGAACTCTCCTTAGTTCCTCGTAATCAGATGACTTGGTGTTGGTATTATGAATGATGGCTGCAAGAGGAGCACCGCATGTGGTGTCATCCACAAGTCCGCCGAGGAATTCGGGCAGATCCGCTTCCTTACGGGGTGTCGACCACGAAGCTCCGCCCGGAGCACGTCTCCCGAGGAACTTACGGAGTGCCTCCATGTCAATGCGGTTCCCGGCAGGAATTCCTTCAAGGGTCATTCCGATAGCCGGAGAATGCGACTGTCCGAATATTGTGAGCCTTATATTCTCTCCGTACGAACTGGACATATATACTCCTCTCTTTTCGGGAAGGATCAAAGATCACATCCGATATTTCACGTATTTAACTCATCTTTTACAGATAAACACGAACCGAAAAGAGTCATGTTTAACCGGGTGTTGATTAGTATTATCTTAGGTTATCAAGATCCTCAAAAAATCCGGGATAAGACTTCTGTGTACACTGCGCGTCCGGTATCACCACGTCTCCCGTGCAGATGCTTGCCGCAGTCGCTGCCGACATGGCGATACGATGATCGTTCGCGGGGTCTACGGTCCCGCTTCCGAGTTTTCCTGTTCCGTCTATCAAAAGCCCGTCTTCGGTAACAGTGACTGTACCGCCGAGCGCCCTGATCATCTCAGACGTTGTAGCCAGCCTGTCAGACTCCTTGAACCTGAGTCTCTGCGCGTTCTTTATAACACTCCTGCCCTGCGCCTCACACATAAGTACCGAAAGCACCGGCACAAGATCGGGGATATCGCCCGCATCGATCTCGCACGGACGACAATCGCCCTTTTTAACCGTAACACAGGCAGTCTCTGCGTTTTCGTAGTTTCCTGTCTTGTCACCTGAAACTTTAACGCTTATAACGGCACCGAAGTCTTCCAGTATCTTCATCACCTTCATGTCACCCTGACGCGATGACATGTTCATTCCTTCAAGAGTGATCCCTTTTTCGGACATTGCGCCCATGCAAAGAAAAAATGCAGCTCCCGACCAGTCACGCTCAGCCTCCGAAAAGCCCTTGCGGCTGTAAGTCTGACTGCCCGCCACAAAATACCCTGTGGGAGTCTCTTTGATAACGATACCGCTGTCTCTCAGCGCATCAAGTGTCATATCGATATAAGAAACAGACTCCCTTTTACCTGTGATGATGATGTTTGAATCCCCACTGAGCAGGGGAAGCGCAAAAAGGAGCCCCGATATAAACTGTGACGATATATTTCCTGCTATGGTGTAGTCACCGGGTTCAAGCTGTCCGCCGACCGTGAGGATATTTCCGTCCTGCGAAACGACCGCACCGTGCCTCATAAGCTCATTTGTGAGAACATCATGGGGACGCTCGGGGAGCAGTCCCTCCATACGGAATCTGACCGTCTTACCGAGTGCGGCTGCGACAGGTATCAGGAACCTAAGGGTCGATCCGCTCTCACCGCAGCACACGTCGCATTCTCCGCCTCTTGTGAGACCCGAAGTGATGTCAATACGGCCGGGAGCCTGCCTTAGGTCCGCCCCCATACCGATCAGACACTCAGTAGTTGCCTTAATATCCTTTGACACGCCGTCAACACCTACCGCGCAAGGTTCCTTTGAGAGCGCACTGCAGATGAGCATCCTGTGGACTACAGACTTTGAAGCAGGTACTTTGACACTGCCGCTTCTCTGTCCGCAACCGACGATCCGGGTCATCGTGCACCTCCGAGGACAATCCACTTAAGACACTCTTCTTTGTAGATCTCTTTGATCCAGCAGCTGCCAATACCTTTCGGGATGACGATCCTGAGCATTCCGGCACTGTTTTTCTTATCAACCTTCACGCACTCATTGAGATCCTCAGCCTTATACTTAAGCTCTTCAAGAAGATCGTACTGCTCAAGGAGTTCGTCAAGCTGCATCCTTGTGTCTTCGGTACAATAGCCGTTAACAACGGCAGCCTTAGTGATCGCAGCCATACCGATAGCCACCGCTCTGCCGTGAGGGATCGTGTAGCCGCTGCACGCCTCAACCGCATGTCCAATGGTGTGCCCGAAGTTGAGCATCATGCGTTTCCCCGTATCAAACTCGTCTGCTTCGACGAAATCTCTCTTTATGGTAATGCATCTGGTGATGATCTCTTCGTACTGATCTTTGACCTCCTTGTCCCTGATGAGCTCAAAGAGACCGTCGTCAACGATCATCGAATACTTGATGATCTCGGCGCATCCGTTTATGTACTCCTCCCGAGGGAGTGTCCAAAGCGTTTCTATATCGCAAAGAACAAGTCCGGGCTGATAGAAGGTACCGACCTGGTTCTTGCCGTTTGTAAGGTTGATGCCGTTCTTTCCGCCCACGGAAGCGTCAACTGCCGCAAGAAGTGTCGTGGGAACCATAACAAGGCCCACACCCCTCTGGAATGTCGCTGCGGCAAATCCCGCAAGGTCGGTAACAACTCCGCCGCCGACAGCGACCACAAGATCCTTTCTTGAGAGTTGCGCTTCAAATAAGGCTTCTACCAGATCGGTGTAGTTTTTGATATTCTTGCTGTCCTCACCGTTCGGGAAGGTAAAAACAGAAACCGTATACCCGGCATCCCTAAGCGACTTAAGTGCACGCTCGCCGTAGAGAGGAAATACCTTATCATCCGAAACGAGCATCACCTTTTTTCCGGACATCAGAGGTGCGATCTCTTCACCGAGGTTGTCGATAAAACCGGTTCCGATCCTGACATCATATTTTTTGCTCGCGTTCACTGTAACAGTCTGCATCAGCCGTCTACCTCCTCCTTGATCTTTCTTCCTTCATCGAGGATATGATAAAGTTTCTCTTTGTCTCCCGCTTCAATAGCATCGCGATACTCTTTAAGGTTAGCTATGAGCGTATCTATCTCGAAGATCAGATTTTCCGAATTCTCCATAAAAAGCTGTGTCCACATGCCGGGATTGAGCCATGCAACACGTGTCAGATCCTTGTAGCTTCCCGCTGAAAGTCCGCTGTGGAGGCGGGACGAAGGGCTTTTCACATAGGCATTTGATACCACATGCGCAAGCTGCGATGTAAATGCTATGACCTTGTCATGCTCTTCCGCCGTCGTGATCGTAAGCTTTCCGAATCCGGCAGGTGCAAGGAGTTTCTTGATGTTATCAAGGAAGACCGGATCGTCATAAACGGGCGGAATGATGACCATGGGTGCGCCTTTATAAAGGTTCTCCTTAGCGTACTTGAAGCCCGAAAACTGTGTTCCCGCCATCGGATGACCTCCGACGTAGGTAAATCCGTGCTTCTTTGCAAGCTCCATTCCTGCCTTGACAACCACTTCCTTTGTTCCGCAGGCATCGATGACCACGGGACGTTTTCCGAAAAGCGGACCTTTATCGGTCATAAAGCTTATGGCTGCTTCCGGATATGTGCAAATGAGGATAAGATCACATGTCGGTATGATCTCATCGGTAAGCTCTCCGTCAATGGCACCCGAAAGCGCCGCGAACCCGAGCGTTTTTTTATCTGTATCAAGGGCCATTACTTCATGGCCGTCTTTCTTGTATGCTTTAGCAAATGACCCGCCGATAAGGCCGAGTCCCACAACGCCCAAACGCATTGTTTTTTCTCCTCCTCATCAAAGAATTCAGCGTTTTATCATGTTCCCGCGTGAGATCAAACGACCGCTTCCCTGACAGCTCTGACTTTCTTAGCAAGCTTGTCAAAATCTTCGGGACGGAGTGATTGCGCACCGTCACAGAGCGCGTGCTCGGGATCGTTATGAACCTCGATGATGAGACCGTCGGCACCGCATGCCGTTCCTGCGAGAGCCATGGGTGAAACGATCCTTGCAATACCCGTTGCATGTGAAGGATCCACGATCACAGGCAGATGTGTCAGTTCATGAAGCATGGGAACCGCCGAAAGATCGAGCGTATTACGGAGGTAATCGCTGTATGTTCTGATACCGCGCTCGCAAAGGATAACATTTTCATTGCCGCTGGCCATGATATACTCGGCGCTCATAAGGAGCTCCTTTAAAGTCCCTGCGATACCTCTCTTTAAGAGGATGGGCTTTCCGACTGTGCCAAGTTCCTTTAAGAGGTCGAAGTTCTGGGTGTTTCTCGCACCGACCTGCAGCACGTCAACATCATCAAAAAGAGGCAGGTCCGTCGCATTCATGATCTCGGTTACGATAGGAAGTCCCGTCTCCTGTTTAGCCGCGGAGAGAAGGCGAAGTCCCTCTTTCTTAAGCCCCTGGAAATCGTAAGGGGAAGTACGGGGCTTGAAAGCACCTCCTCGGAGCATCCCGGCACCTGAAGCCTTAACGGCTTTTGCGATACCGATGATCTGGTCCTCCGACTCAACCGAACAGGGTCCTGCGATCATACAGAAGTTTCCGCCGCCTATCTTGACGCCACCTACATCGATCACCGTATCATCGGGATGGAACTTTCTGTTTGCGCGTTTGAAAGGATCGGAAACACGTGTAACCGTATCAACGATCTCAAGGCTTTCGAGAAGAGATATATCCACTGTGCTGGTGTCTCCCACAAGACCGAGAACCGTCTGATACTCTCCTGTCGAAACATGTACATTAAGAGAAAGGCTCTTAAGCCAGTCAATAAGTCTTTCCTGCTTTTCTGCTGCCACATCGGGCTTTAATACTACTATCATGTATAACCTCCTGTATAACCCGTCCGTAACGCTTATGTTTCAAACGGGATGATCTTCCAAATCCGTCTAATCGACTCGTTGTATGGCACTATAACACTTTAACGCGTTGATGTCAAGAATTGTTTATAATTGTTTGCAAATTTTTAATGATATGGTAAACTATCAATAGTTTAGTTTGGAGGAATCCTTCAATGATAGTTACGATCATAGCCGACGTTCTCGGGGAGGAGAACAACGGTACCACCATTGCCTGCATGAATCTCATCAGGTACCTCAAGTCTTGCGGAGACACAGTAAGGATCGTCTGTCCCGACAAGTCTCGTGAAGGAACAGAAGGTTATTACATCGTCAAGACGCTCAACCTAGGTTTCATAATAAATAAAATAATAGAAAAAAACAACGTTACCATTGCAAAACCCGACAAAAATATTATCAGAGAAGCTGTCGAAGGATCTGATGTTGTTCATGTCATGATGCCTTTTCCTGTCGGTTGCTGTGCGGCACAGATCGCAAAAGAGCTTGGAATCCCCGTAACGGCTGGATTTCACTGTCAGGCCGAGAACTTTTCGAGTCATATCCTGATGTTTATGAACTCTAAGTTCTTTAACCGGCTTGTATATAAGCATTTTTACAAAAGGCTTTATCAATATGTCGATACGATCCACTACCCTACCCGGTTCATAAGGGATCTCTTTGAGAAAACAGTCGGTCATAAGACGAACGGTTTAGTCATCTCGAACGGTGTGAACGAAGCATACAAATATGCCCCCACGCCCAAACCCGATCGCCTCAAGGATGAGTATATTATCCTCTTTACCGGTCGTTACTCGAAAGAGAAATCTCATACTCTGCTCGTAAAGGCTGTCGGATGCAGTAAGTTCAAGGATAAGATCAGACTCATATTTGCAGGAAGTGGTCCCCGCAGGCTTCAGATCCTCAGAGCCGTCAGGAAGGCGGGCATAAAAATGCCCATCATGAAGTTCTTTACCAGGGCTCAGCTCGCAAGGATCATCAATTACGCCGACCTCTACTGCCACCCCGCAGAGATCGAGATCGAAGCCATCGCCTGTCTTGAGGCGATCAGCTGCGGACTTGTGCCTATCATAAACAATTCCCCGAGGTCCGCGACAAAAGCTTTCGCTCTTGATGAAAAGTCTTTGTTCAAATGTAACGACTACCGTGATCTGGCAAGGAAGATCGATTTCTTTCTTGAGCATGACGATATCAGACAGGAGTATTCAAAAAAGTACCTCGCTTCTCCTTATGCTCAGAGCCAGAAGGAATGCATGGTACGTATGCGTAAGATGTTAAGCGATGCCGCTCTGCACAATAAAGACTGAGAAAACACTTTTACCAAAAAAGCCGGCACCCAGAGACCCGCTGTTACCCGGAAAGGTCAGGATATGAAAAAACGTACGATCTATTATTCCGATCCTTTAAACGATGACTTCGCAGGCAATTCGATAGTCACAGAGAAGCTGCCTGCGAACTACAAGTACATCCATACCAACCCCTTCTGGGTCGTTTCGGAATTCTTTATCTACAATATAATCGTCAGGCCTATCGTCGCGCTCTGGATCAAGCTCAAATATCACCAGCGCTTCGTTGGACGCAGGAAGCTTCACAAGTTCCGAAAGACGGGTTACTTCGTTTATGCCAACCACACCGGCACTGACATAGACGCGTTCACTCCCACGATGCTCACTTTCCCGAAGAAAGACTTCCTGATCTGCAACCCCGACGTCACATCGATCCCCGGCATCAGATGCCTGGTACAGATGCTCGGTGCTATTCCGACTTTTACGGACATCTCACACGCACGCAGCTTCAGGGAAGCCGTTGCCGAGAGGATCCGCCGCAAAAAAGCGATAATAATCTACCCCGAGGCTCATATATGGCCGTACTATACCGACATAAGACCTTTCACAGATGTTTCGATGGCGTACCCTTATGAGCTTGATGTTCCCTGCTTCACCATGACGAATGTCTACAAAAAGCGCGCTCTTCCGTTTGTCAAGCGTCCCCGCGTAGTTTCATATGTCGCAGGACCTTTTTATGCCGACCGCACTCTTCCCAAACAGGCAGCAAAGAAGAAGCTCAGGGACGAGATCTATAACGAGATGAAGAGCACGGTTGACAGATATCCCAGGTATGAATACGTGCGTTACGTGTACAGACCGAAAAGTTCCGGCTCTGCGCATGAAAAAGAAGCGGATGCCTGATACAGTTAACACGGATATGTAAAAGAGTGGATCACTGTTACGATATGATCGGTTTATTGCGAAAAAGCGGCTTCGAAAAAACGAAACCGCTTTCATCTTATCATCTTGTAAACTTACTGATAAACTTCCATGCCTCTTCCGCAGTATGATGCCTGAATTCATGGACCTGATCGTCGATGCTCGCAAATGCGGTGCGGCAGACACCGTCTTCGCTGTCATAGTAATTGATCGTAAGATTGGCATTTCGGACATCATCGTGCACGACTTCTTTTCTGTCGGGAATCTCTCCCCAGAGCGGGTCGGGCCAGTTTTCCCTGTCCTCAAACCTCAGATCAAACTTCTTCCTCAGCTTATTGACCTCTGCAGCGTACCGGACTCTCTCAAGTGCCGTGACGTCACCTCTCGGAAGCTCGGGAAGGAAAGTCTTCTCTCCGCCCGAATAAAAGATCGGAACGGGCACTGTTCTGTTGACCCACTCGCCGTCTCCCCAAGGTCTGCCGAAGAGATTGTTCTTCACGGGGAAAAGTGCGCTTCCGGGAGCCAGCCCCGCAAACTTCTCAGGAAATTCCATAAAGAGATCCCAAGTCTTACCGCTTCCCATCGAGAAACCTGTCGCATAGATCCTCTTCGGATCTATATCGTAATTTTTCTCTATGTGCTCTATAAGCTCCATGGCCTCGGCTGCGGTAACGTCCTGGTGATTCTCAACAGAAACATACATAAAGCCGTACCTGTGAGCGATCTCCCACCAATCCACAACGAAAGTAAGGTACATTGATGAATCTCCGCCGCCGTGGAAGCCGACAAGCAGAGGCACCGGGCCGTTCTTAAAGAGATCGTTGTTGTAATATGCGAAATATCCGACGGGATGCTCTTTTGTGCCCTTATACTTGCCCATGTTATAGGGCGAGGTGTGAACTGTGCACTTGCCGGCTTTTTCGGTCATGTCAAGCGCCTCAAAGTCGGGCTCGATATCGATATGACCGCACCACATCTTGAACTTGCGTACGAAATTCTTAAAATCTTCTTTGTAATCCGCTTTATCCTTGATGAGGAGGTTCTCGCATCCGTCGAAAGCCTTATTGATCTGTGCGGAATTACCTACCGAAAGGATCGCGATATCCTTTCTCTCGATCTCAGGCACGACCGAGAGTCCTTCCATAGAACACATGGCAGGTGTGATATCACCGGGTCCCCAAAGGTACTCGCCTTCGATCTTCTTTAAGAGATTCTTTGCCACGTAATCCGCCGAGGCACCTTTGCTGTATATATCTGTTCTGAACTTTGCTCCGCGTGCAAAATAGCCCCTAAATTCTCTTGTGAAAAAGTCGGTGATCTTGACAAAGCCGTCCTCGTAGTTTGAGTCCATCTTTATCTCTGCGATAAGGTCGATGTACATCTGAGTCGAGGCATTCTTCCATCCGCCTTCGCATGTGGGATAAACAAAAAGAACGCTTGAATCAACGGCTGCCGCGATATCGGCGAGTCCGGTCTCTTTCGCATATGCATTGGCACCTTCCGAGTCAAGCATTTCCTCTTCAAAAACCAGCAGAAGCGGTGCGCGGAATCCGTAATTGTTGATGTCGCCCTCGACCTTCGACTTCGGAACGACTGCCTTGAGAAAGAAACTGTCGTACCTGTTCTCCCAGAACTTTGTACCGTCCGCCAAAACCTTGACCTCGGGCTTTTCCATCATCGACATAGAATACCTCCTCTTCTTTAACGGCAGTTTTTTTGCCGTTGATTCCTCGCCAAATACTTCAACGAAATATCAGGCTCCTAAACCGAATTTGTTCGCGCTGTCTGCTGACTCAAAGTGAGCGAGAATTTTAAAGAAGCATCTCCATGCCTACCTTCTGAGGCACCAGTCCGAGTCTCTCATAAAACTGCATTGCGCCGGGATTACATGACCAGACGTTAAGTGTGATGTTGTAAAAACCGCCCTCTCGCGCGTAGTCCTTAACGGCCTCGAAAAGCTCAGTCCCGACGTGTCTGCCCCTGTAACCCTCATCAACACAGATATCATCTATATAGAGCGTTCTGATGTCTGTGAGAACAGAATCGCCGATCACCTGCTTATGGACACAGAACGCATGCCCCATAACACCGTCCTTTTCGTCCTCGTAGACAAATACGGGAGTTGTCTCGTCTGAAACGATCTTTCTGAGCTCTTCCGCATTGTACTTTGTCGCGGGTCCTTTAAAAATATCCGGTCTCCCGTTATGGTGGACCATATCGACCTGAACCAGCAGCTTTAAGATGCTGTCGATATCGTTTTCTGTTGCTCTTCTGACATTACTCTTCATATCTTTACTCTTCCATTACTTTTCTTATTTCTTCCGTCCTATTACGATATGCATCGATAAGTTCGCCGTGATGATGATCGACAAACGCTGTGTCATTATCCTTCGAAGCAAACTCGAGGTCTTTCGCTTTTGCCCCTATATCTTCTATTCCGAGCGTATTGGAGTTACTCTTGAGGGCATGCACGAGGATACTGTAGTCACTCATATTTCCGCTTTCGTAATACTCCTGCAGCTGAGAAGACCGTTCTTTAAAGGCTTTTACATAGTCCCTGACAATTTCAAGGTAAAAGTCTTTATCACCGGCCGCATGCATGAGTCCCGCTCCGGTATTGATCCCGATCTCTTCAAGCAGAGCGATAAGCTCATCGTTACCCTTTTTTACGCCACCGGGTTTGCCGTCAGTCTCTCCCCGGTCACTGTCTCCCTGTTCGAATTCCGGAGCATCACCCTCGTCGGGACCGAATTCAAGTACTTCTCCCTCCGGGTCGAATTCAAGGATTTCTTCATTCTTTTCTTCTGTTAGCTCTCTTTTTAAAACCAGTTCCATTGAAGCGGGATCGATAGGCTTTGCCAGATAACCGTTAAAGCCCTCCTCGACATATTTGGCCGCCATGCCGCTTATAGCATTGGCTGTAAGAGCAATTATCTTCCACTCACTTCCGCCCTTCATATCTCTCATCCTGTGCATGGTCTCGACACCATCCATCTTGGGCATCATGTGGTCCATGAAGATAAGATCGTAGGTCTTGTTTTTAACCAGTTCAAGTGATTCGGGTCCGCTCGTGGCAAGATCAGGTACGATGCCGTACGGCTTCATAAGACCGGCCGCAACCTTAAGGTTCATATCGTTGTCATCAACAACAAGGATCCTGGCATTCGGCCGCCGGAACGACTTATCTACTTCATGCACAAGCTTTACGTCGTAATTGTCAGCCAACACGCCCACCGGTTCCGCATCAATGACCTTATTGTAGATGTCGAAAGAAAAGGTGGAGCCTTCGCCGTATACACTTTCGACCTTGAGTTCTCCTCCCATCATCGTAACAAGCCTTCGGCTTATCGCAAGACCGAGTCCCGTCCCCTCGATGGAACGGTTTCTCTTTGTATCGACCTGAGTGAAGCTTTCAAAGATCTTTCCGAGTTCCTCCTTTTTGATCCCGATACCGGTATCAGAAATACTGACATGAAGGCAGCAATCTCCCTTGCCGTCCCACTCATGTTTAATATTAAAGGTGATCTGACCTTCATTTGTGAATTTTACCGAATTATTCAGGATGTTGATCATAACCTGTTTGATCCTGACCTCATCACCGTACAGTCTGCTCGGCGTATCAGGATCAAGGTTTACAACAAGACCGACCTTCTTTTCCTGAAGCCTGATCCTGATCATGGTTGCAACATCGTTAACAAGAGAGGACAGACTGTAGGTATCGTTGATGATCTCCATCTTTCCCGACTCTATCTTTGAGAAATCAAGGATATCGTTGATAATGGAAATCAGAGACTTGGCAGCCGACTTTATCATGGCGGCATTCTTCTTGGCCTCCTCGTCCGTACTGTCACGCAGGATAAACTCCGACATACCGTTGATGGCATTCATGGGAGTTCTTATCTCGTGCGACATATTCGCAAGGAAATTGCTCTTTGCCTTGTCGGCTCTTTCGGCTCTTTCCTTTGCTTCGATAACCTCGGTCATGTCCGTAAAGAGGATGCACAGCCCGCTGGCGCCCTCTACGGGAGACGAGTAAAAGTTAATATCGACCTTGTAGATCCTCTCTTCTTCGCCGAAATAATTGTTCAGCATGAAGGTGTCACTTACTCTGTTTTCGAGTACGGAATGACACTTCTCAAGAAGACTGTTGAGCACAGACTCTTCAAGGACCTTTGAAAGTACCTCGTCGAGCTGCATTCCGTCACGAACCGCATCAAGGCTCACATCCGTCATCTGAGTGAGGACATCCGAAGCCATAACCGTCTCAAGCTTCTCGTCCACCATCAGAACAAGATACGGTGA